>ERZ791897.642-NODE-642-length-23248-cov-10.978873_pt1 | contig 23248 bp, 26 predicted proteins | sample MGYA00510152_ERZ791897 | MGnify/ENA primary metagenome ERZ791897 (study PRJEB30046, sample SAMN00792050) | human gut metagenome | study: EMG produced TPA metagenomics assembly of the A metagenome-wide association study of gut microbiota in type 2...
TCATTTCTTACTGAAATATAACCTAACAGAAAAAAATAAAGATTTGATGAAGATTGCTAAATAATTCGTCTACTCTATTTTTATTCTCGTATGGAATAAACCATCAATTGAATATCATTATCAGAACTCGGCTTTCCACTGAAATCAGCAAAGCTGTTACAAATACGAAGTCCTAATTTACAGAATATCTCCGTGATTTCATCCAAACTATATAACTATTATAAAAAAAGTAGCAGGCATTAATTGTCTGCTACTTTTAACTAAACGTGTTCTCTTTAAATCAATAATTTCAATTTTCTAAATTTTGATACTCTTTAAATCCTAATACAATTTCGCGCCTGCCGGAATGTGATTATCAACCATAACAAGATGCAGTTCTTCATCCTCTGAATCTTTCAGATTATTGACTGCTGAAAGTAACATACCACAAGATTCAATTCCCATCATTGCTCTAGGTGGAAGGTTTGTAATAGCAATAAGTGTCTTTCCAACTAACTCTTCTGGTTCATAATATGCATGAATACCAGAAAGGATTGTTCTATCAATACCTGTTCCGTCATCAAGAGTGAACTGTAACAGTTTCTTTGACTTCGGTACTGCAACACACTCTTTCACCTTTACTGCACGGAAGTCTGACTTGCTGAATGTATCAAAATCTACCTCTTCCTCAAACAAAGGCTCAATCTTTACATTTGAAAAATCAATCTTCTCTTCTTTAGTCGCAATCTGGTCGCATTTTTCTGCTTCGTTACTCTTAGATGCCTTATTTTCCTGCTTATCTGCGCCGATAGACTTCATTGTCGGGATTAATTGAACGATTCCTTCCACCCTTGTCCACTGAGCTCCATCAGGCACCGTACACATCCAAAAACTGATTTTTTTGGTCTTCCGCTGAGATCCATAAGGCCCCAAGTCGGCTGTGTCTTTTGTGTAGTATAAGTTTTTATTTAATAGATGAGGAAGATATATCTCCCTCTACTTTTATGGTGCGCACATGTCCTCAAAAACATGATACATCACTAATTATATTATAATCTTTCCCTGGAGATTTGCAACAATTTCCTGCTTTTTCTCCTGTGTCGCTTCCGCATAAATATCCATGGTTGTTATAATATCTGAGTGGCCCATGATACTTTGGATCACCTTCAAATTCGACTCATTCTCACACAATCTTGTGCAAAATGTGTGTCTCAAATGATGGGCTGAAAAATGAGGAATAATGAGTGGTTCTCTATCCTCTTTCTCTGCTATTTCTATTTCATCTTTGTTATATGCAACTCTTGCCCTTTCAATCGCTCGATTAACTGCATTTGGTAAATATACCGTTCCGGTTGCTGTTACAAAAACGAAATTTGAATATCCATCAATCTCTTCTGAGGAAAAGCCAATGCACTTTTGGATCTCATACTCATCCAGAAAAGCATTGAACACTTCATCGAGCATCGGAATGGTTCTCCGTCCTGAAATCGTCTTTGGTGTAGAAATATGCTTGACCGATTTTCTGTTTTCATCAGGTCTGTAGATAAAAGTATGATTCACACTGATAATGCGCTTTTCAAAATCCAGGTCATCCCATCGAAGACCGATGCATTCACCAATTCTCATTCCTGTTCCAAGAAGGACCGCTATAATAGGTACCCATCCTTGATATTCCCTATGGGCTTTTAAGTAATCCATAAAAGCTTTCTGCTGTGGAATCGTAAGCGCATGTCTCGGATTATCTTCCCAGATATGACTCTTTTTGATTTCTGCCATTAATCCGTCTGTCGGATTTTGTCTGAGCAGTCAGCAGTCCATCCCTTACAGCCATCTGGAATGCCGGATGCAACTGTGTATGTATACTATCCAGCGTATTTGCTTTCATTTCTTCATCCAGGATAATACGATAATAGAATTTTTTCACATCAGAATATTTGATCTTACCAATCAGTCTTTTTCCAAATGTTGGTCTGACAAAATAATTATACATATAGAGATAATTCACTTTTGTTGATGGTTTCAAATCATATTTCTGTTCGATAAACCGATCATACAGTTCATTCAGCGTCATCCTGTCAGCCAGCTGCGGATTCAGTCCATCTTCTTTGTCGCGGATGATTTTTCTTTCTTTTGCTCTGAGTTCAACCAATGTTTTTGCGTAAACAGTTCGTCTATTCTTATCTAAATCTGTATAAGAATAAGAATAGCGACCGTCTTTTCTCTGACTCTCACCGGTTCGCAACACATACCCCCGGCTGTCTTTTCTTGATTTTGCCATCCTCTCACCTCACTAATCGTGAGGAGCATATTAGCTGTGCTTATCCTGTCGGTATAATAGTTCCAATCCTTTCTTAAGCACCTGCCCTTTTGTAAGATCGTACTTTTCAGCATAAGCTTCCAATTGCTTCTGCTCAGCATTGGAGAAACGGATGGTGAAACGATAATTCATGGGGTCATCACTCTTTGGTCTTCCCATCTTTGCCATACTATTTCCTCCTTCCGACCTGCACCAGCTTTTCCAATTCTGGAATTTCTTTTCTGACTTTAGGCATGAAAAAACCTCCTTCCTTCGTACATAAAAAAATATCTTTCATATATACAAAAGAAGGAGGGTGAAAATACAGCCTCTAATATGAAATTTTTTTGGCTTTAGAGAAAAATTATGTATTATCGTTCAAATTGTAGCACAGGTACAACATATCTATAATTTTTTGTTTATCCGTCCATCTAATGCCTAATGATTTTAAATCCACTGTTTCATCAGCTATTTCAGATAAAAATTTTTTCATATCCTCCGCTATTTCCGGGCTGAGAACTTGCCTTGTATTGGCTGTGATTAACTGTGCTAATCGGAACACATCATTTTTATGTTTCTTTATATTTTTGCTGTCAACCTGCTCTCCATTTAGCTTGCGTTCCTTTAAATCCAGCCACGCTTTCGCCTTAAATGGTATCAAGCAAGTCAGACTTAATACTGGAATGCCATCAACCATCATTTGTCCGGTTTTTAGCAATTCATAATACGCTTCATTTAAAAGGATTGCCGACAAACTAGATATTTCATCATCTATCGGAAGCGGCGTGAGAACTGCATCATCTTCCAATATAATAAAATCTGGATTTCTGGAAAATATCTCTATCATATATGGATATTCTTTGCTTTTCGGAGATGTGAAACGATAAAACTGTGCATTTCCGGTACTTTTATTCAAATGCTCATATCCTGCTTCCTTGACATACTCCCAGAACTGCCTGCCGAACTCCGCTGTTATGGATTCGACAATCAATACAATATCTACATCTTTTGTAGCACGAAACGGTAATTCTTCATTTTCCATAATCAAATCACAAGCTGTCCCACCGATGATGACATATTGATTTTCAAAGCCCTGAAATCTTTCCTTAAATTTTGTAAATCCGCTGACCATTACTCCCGCAACCTTCTTTCCTGCAATTCATCTACTGCTTCTTCAATTCTCTCATCGTTTGTATCTCCAAAAGATAAAACAATGGATATATCATCAGCACTGTTATCCTCTGAAAATTGTTTCGGGTTGTATGCCCATAATTCAAGTCTTACCTGCTTATCCGGGTCTATCAATTCATCAGTCAGCAACGTTTTATCATAATCTTTCTCACTAATTGCATAGGTAGCGACTCGACTCGGATTTAGCATTGTTTTTTCAGAAAGTGCCGTTTCCCCTGCAAAAACCATATTTTCTGTAACTTGCGTCTTATCTATATATCCTGCTTTGCGGACAGGAGTCGTCAAATATACTTTTGCTTTTTCAAATAATTCATTTCGCTTATATTTTGACTCAATAAACTTATTGACACCATCTTTTGCTACAAGAAATAAATCCGTCGCTTCCAATTGCTTTGCTGCTCTGGTCAAGGTCATTGCTGTAAATGGAAGCACTTTTCCGGCTTCTGAAATATACAATCGTTTTTTCTTACTGTACAAATAAAATAAAAACAACTGCTGCGTGGAGTAAACAAACTTACCCGTCAGCTTTTGTGGTTCTTTTTCATCAGAAAGCATTGTCCCAATGAAAGGAAGAAAGACCTGCTTATCAGTAATAAACGGTATATTATTTTCTATAAGGCTTTTTCTTCGATAATTTGATACCGTTGTAAGTTCAAATACAACTGGCACATTATCAATCTGCTGTATTTTTACAATTTGTTTTTTCAATGCCGGAAGTGTGGCAAGTTCTTCTGTTGGAGCAAGCATTATACAGCGTCTGTTTCCAATATATGCTGTATGAAAATCATAACTCCCTGCAATATAAACAGGCAAAGAATCCTGATGATTCCATGCTTCATATTTTATAGAAATCCCGAATACGCTTGTAAACATATTTCTCGTTCTCCTTTTAACTCATTTTCTTTCATTTTAACTTTTGCGATGTTAAAAGTCAAGTTTTTGAGTTATTTTGATTTTTCTAAAATTCTTTTCTCTCACACCCTGTATTTTCCCCCTCCATCTTTTGTATATGTAAGAGGGTTTGTAGATTAGAGCAAGATCCACCCAGGTATTACCGTATCGCCATTTTATGGCTACGGCATACCTCCGGGTAAGTCTCTTGATGGGGATTCCGATTCCCCATACCCTCGTACAGACATCAAAGATATCTGTAGGCTCTCTATCAAAGATAGTCGCAGCACTTTATATACCTGGAAGGGACAGCCGGTTAAAAAGTGTAATCGCACATCCAAGATGTCTTATCAAAAAGGAAGGAGGACTATGGCACCAAAGAAGAAAGAAAAGAATCTTAAGAGAAGTAACATCATCACATTAAAACTAACGGATATTGAATTGGCAGTATTAAATGAAGCCGCTGACGTTACAGGGCTTTCCCGTTCTGAATATGTGAGAAAAAGATTGTAGACGAATCCGGACGAAGCATCCTACGAAAAGAGTTTTATATGGATGGGCTGAACTGTGACCCGATGTCTTTTGACAAGGAATGTGAACTGACAAATGCTCATTTTCACAAAAATAAGAAACGTGAAGATATCAAAAGTCACCACTACATTATCAGCTACGATCCAGCCGATGTTACAGAAAATGGACTTACCGGAGAAAGAGCACAGTCAATCAGTTTAGAACTTGCAAAGCAGATGTTTCCTGGATATCAGGCGCTGGTGGTTACTTACACCGATGGCCACAATGAATCCGGAAATATCCATACCCACATCGTCATAAACAGTGTGCGGAAGACTGCAGTGGAAAGGCAGCTTTATATGGATAAACCACATGAGGAAGCCGCCGGTTACAAGCATCGTTCCACTGACAAATTCATGAATACTTTTAAGAAAACCGTCATGGATCGGTGCCAACAGGAAGGGCTTCACCAGATAGATCTTCTTGCTCCGGCTGAAAGAAAAATCACTCAGAAAGAGTATATGGCACAGAAACATGGTCAGCAAAAATTAGATGAGATCAATCAGAAGATCATCGAAGATGGCCTCAAACCAACATCCACTGTATTCCTTACACAGAAAGAATATTTGCGAAATGCGATTGATGAATGCGCTGCCACATCCAATAGTTTTGATGAATTCCAATCCAAACTTCTGGAACAATTTCAAATCTCTGTGATTGAGCATCGTGGAAGATACAGCTATCTTCATCCTGATCGACAGAAGCGGATTACTGAACGTGCACTGGGAACACGATATGGAAAACAACATCTGGAACAGACCTTCTTACGCAAAGATCCATTGGCTATTCTCTACGTCAGATCTCACCTGCGCCTGGTTGTAAATCTCCAGACAAATGTGAAAGCAATGCAGAGCCCGGCTTATGCTCATCGGGTAAAACTTTCTAACCTGCAGCAAATGGCAAATACCATTATCTATGTGCAGGAGCATGGATTTGATACGCAGTCAGATCTGAAAAATACACTGCTTGCATCAAAGCAGGAACTGAAAGAAATGCAGACACAGTTTGCTCAGTATCGGTCCGATCTAAGGATCCTCAACAATCAGATCCGCTACACCGGACAGTACTATGCAAATAAGGAAGTTTATTCCCAATTTTCAAATGCAAAGTACAAAGGAAAGTACCGAAAAGAACATGCGAAGGAAATTCAGAAAGATGAAGAAGCCAGAAATTGGCTGAGATCCTTTTATCAGGATGGAAAGATGACAAGTCTAAAAACTCTGACTTTACAAAAAGAAAAACTGCAACAGCAGATAGCTTCCGAAGAAGAAGCAATAAGCAGCTTGAAAGAAAAATTAAAAGATCTGGATACTGCCGATCAGAATGTTGATGCCATTCTTCAGATGCAGATTCCGGAACCAGCGAGATCAAAAACCAAAGATCTCGAACGATAACTATCACAAAACAAAGGAGGAACTATTACATGACACAAGAAGAATTTAATGTTGTATTTGAACTTCAAATGAGGAAATGTGCTGATATCCTGGCACATAAAAAGAAAGAATATACCGGTGACAATATTGACCGCCTCAGTGCATTCAAGATTGCTGCCGCTTTACAAAACTGCGATCCAAAAGCAGCACTGGCCGGTATGATGTCGAAACATGTCGTATCCCTTTACGATATGTGTTATTCCACTCTGTTGCATTTTGACATGGAACAGTAGGATGAAAAGATTACAGACTGCATCAATTATCTGATTCTTTTAAAAGCTCTGGTAAAGGAGGAACAGGCCTATAGATCACATTGAAACAGCTATCTTAAACTGCTATGGGATCTGGGAAGCAGAACAGAATATGGTCTTTGCTTCCAGGCTCACACAACACGGTCATACGATCCAGAACATGGCAGATCTAATGGAGCTTTACCATCAATCCTACAGTCAGAAGACTGTAGAAAACATTGCAGGCCTTCCCCATCCAACAGTACAGAAATTCATGGTCATTACCGTGGCTGTTGTTGGTGCAAGCAGACGTTTTCTGGCACAGATCACAAGGCATCAGAACGAAGTAAAGTACATGAGCGCATCTCTGCAGTACAGCAATTATTCCGGTCACGCTGCATTTGCTATACCATATGGAATCATGAAAACAGATAAAGAAATCCAGGATATTTACAAGGAAAGCTGTCAGTCAGATTTGGATCACTATGCAGAGCTTTGTGCCTTAAGGATTGATCATGATTCAGCCGGATATGCCACACCTCAGGGACTTCGAAACGTACTGATCATCAGTGCAACGCCTTACCAGTGGAAGCATATGATTGGTCAGAGAACCTGCAGAAGAAATACGGATGAAACAAGGATTGTGATGCTACTGCCTCTGTATTCTCAGCTGCTTCAACTGCTGTTTCTTCTACTTTTACGTTTTCTTCACATATAGTTCTTTATCCTCCATAATTATCGTATCGCATCTTATTGTATCAGTTTCCAGGAAGCTGCACAAGCACCGGTTATTTCTTATCATGGAAAATATCATCTAAAATCTCCATTGTTCCGTAAGCCTCCCAGAATGCATCTCTTTTCTGGCGTTTCATCTCCTGCTTTTCCTGTCTTCTGACATGTTCCGGATGTTTATATCTCTCATTCATAATCATAAACTGATCCTGTGCATCATTGATTGCTTTCTTCTGCTTTCTGTCCGCATACTTCTGAACCTTTGTTAAGGCTCCATAATGCTGCAACGCCAATTCATATCGTTCTGCTTGCGTCTTCTTATTCTTTGAGGTCAGTACAAGATTCACACTGTCGTTCAGAATGCGGATATGCTGAGTAATATAAATATCTGTTGCTTTTTTCAGAAGAGCATCATCAATCTGCATTCCCGGTTTTATGCCGGATATAACAATCGATGCTCAGGTTTCTTTTTCTTTTTTGGAAAGTCCGAATATAGCCATAAGACGAATATCACCTCAAATTACTTATAATATTCTATTTTATTGATATATCTTCTTCTGTAGAAATATACTTCGACACAGTTTCCAGTTGTTTTTCTTTCAATCTTAGTTCTATCGCTTGTTTTGCACTTGAACGACATGTAACTAGAAAAAAACAAATATTACTGAGTAACAGCTGTAATTTAAAATTAAATTCTGGTATTTCGCCATCAAATAGTAGATTTCGCCACGTATCATATTCCGAGACAAAATCATCTTTTTCTTCTTTTGGCAAAGTGGAAAGTAAGTCTTCAAACTCTTTTTCGCCAAAAGTAAATCCAATATCATGTGCATATGCATTCCTTATCGAATTCACTTTGCCTAATGTTCCATAAATCCCCTCTATTAATCCCATAGAATTTGCTAAATCCAGTGTTTGTCTAAATGTTGTCCCTTTTAATACCTTTTCATCAATAATTGTATCTGTTAAGATTTTTATCAGCTCTCTTTCAATATATAAATGAGCTTTAAGAATAATAATCAAAATTTCATTGGATTTTGTATCCTTCATAAATTTCTTATTAATTTGCTTACTTTCTTCAGATAATTTTCTTTGCAGTATATTTTCCAAAATATTATTCCTCCTACTATGTGTCCAATATTTCAGTGCTATGAGCAAGATAATTCTTCACTTTTTTCCCATTCTTTGTAGAATTCAAACGATGTAGCCACTTCTAATACACCGCATTCAGATTTCCCATCTATCATTTCCTTGTTTTGTATATGTTGAAATATAGCACTCTGTTGAAGAGATTTTTCATAATTTGTTCGAAGAGAAATATGATTTAACATCCATTTTTCAAACTTTTCTCTATCATATTTATTATCAAATATCAATATTGGCATGGGTGACCCTGAGCGATTACAACATTTGCATCTTTCATTTGTAAAAAATGGAAGTAACTTGCCTTCTATAGTATTTTTCTCAATATAATAATATAAAATATGTGACTCAATTATATATCGAATTCTAGGTTTTGGAATTTTACATCGTCCCATATCCATATACCAAAGTTCCGTTTCATACAATGTTGTCGTTAAATAATTTAATTTTACAGGTGCATATAACATATTTTCATCATCATAGAAATAACGTAAAGTTTCATAACCTCGATCCGATTCTAAAACTATAATTTGATATTCTGGTGACTGAATATTATAACTATATCTTTGCTCATCCCATTCGGTTTCAGACCAGCCATTAATATCATCTAATAAAAGCATTAACTTCTGTGAAGGAGTTTTTTCTATCCCAAATCGCTTTCGCCACAAATACTCTGTATGTTCCAAACTAGCTGTTAATTCTCTCGGAGTATTTATGTCATTGACCCTTGTATAAATTGCACCTGCACGCAGCTTTTTATTTGGTTTATCTTTACTAGGGTTAAAATCCTTTTTTAAATAATAAGGGGTTTTATTTGTATTATGAATTGTTACAACATCTAATTCGTGTCCATCAATCTTTATCGTATTTACAGAAATAGAAGGAACATAATCTCCTGCGAACATTTTTGTTCTTAGAAATTCCTGTAATTCTTTAGACGTATACCGCTTATGTGATGTATTCTCTATACCAAACACTGTACCATCATTATTTGCAACATAAATCAAATAAGCATCTTGCCCTTCAATATTGTTTGCCATACATATCAAATCCATCAGTTTATCTTCTTGGCAATCTGTATAATCTTTTTTATAATCCCAGTGACCACCCTCGTATCCTTTAGAGAGTAATTCCTCTATAGTATTTTTTAATTTCTCATCATCATTCAATATACCACCGCCGTTTTTTATGCTAATTATCACAAATGGTTAAATATCAATTCCAAATCCTCTTCTGGTGTATAAACTGGTTCAAGCTCATGATTATCTATTGCATCCAACATTGTTTGCTCTTTTTCTTTTAAACGTAAATATACCTTATTATCTATAGATTGCTCCCCGCTTGGAGTATTATATTGGCTTTCCATAAAGTAATATTGTGTATACTGTTCCTCTTTCAATCCCAATCGATGAATACGATCCTTTGATTGTAATAAATGAACTAAATTATAACTGTATTCAAAATAGATTGCATCATGACACACTGAATGCAAGGAAACAGACTCAGCAAGCGTATGTGGATTAGTAATCAGTACATCAAATTTTCCATTCCTAAAATCAGCAATCAGCATTTGTCTTTTTTCCAATTCCACTTCACCCATGATATACTCCGCATGAATATTCTCATTCTCCAGCAGCTTTTTTATTCTCTTTATTGAATCTCGGAAAATACACCAAATAACAACTTTTTTCCCAGAATATACCAATTCTTTTGTTGTATCTATGCAAGCAGCCGTTTTGGACGTTATTTTGATTTTATCTATGAGTGCCTTAACATCATTTGAATAATCAACCATATCAATATCATCAATATCGTCTGTAATATCCAAAATATCCTTAAAGTCACTAAAATCAAGTGCTTTCAAAATCATCTTAGGATTTGATTCTAATTGCAGAATTCGAATAAACAATGCCAATTTATTATTTTGATATTTTTTACATACAATTTCAAAAAGCTCCTGCTCATCTTTTGTTGCATTTACTTTATTTATAATGTCAGGATTTGCCTCCGGAACATTCAATTCTTGCTTTGTTGTTCGACAAAAAAATGGCTGTATTCGTTCATTAATAGTTTCTATTTCCTCTACACTCGGGTCTTTTAATGTAGGTATATCGAAACCAAAAAAATCCATATATTCATCATTATAGAGAATATGCAATAAATTATAAAGATCCATATATGTATTGGGAATAGGCGTTCCGGTCATCGCTATTGTATACGATGAACACTTTGCGATAGCAAGTGCATCAGTTGCGCGCTTACCATTAATCGCCTTGACTTTATGCACTTCGTCAAATATAAGAAGTGTTCTATTTGAAACAATATGTTTTATCTCTTCTAAACAAGTACCTAATCCTTCGTAATTTATAAGAAATAAATTTTTATCTGCCGATTCATATCTGAGAGCATTCTTCTTCAATTTAACAGACTTATATTCCGGATTCTGAATATTAAAACAATTTAATATCAGCTTATCTCCAAAACAAGCTTGGAACTCATCTATCCATGAGCCAAACGCATTTTTGGGTCCAATCATGACTATTCTATCTACTAAATTACATTCTTTAAGATAACAGTAGACTGCCAAAGCGGAAGATGTCTTACCTGAACCTGGAACAGAAAAGTTTCCGGACTTAGTCATTGCATACATAAAAAATGCATCTCTCATTTGTTTATCTCGAAGCGTTCTTTCCATATTTTCATCAACTATGGATTTAAATTTTTTATATCTATCCTCTAATCGGTGGTTATCTGTCTTTAACTCAGTACCAAGCATTGATCGTTCTTTAATATGAAGATTTTTTTCATCAATAAAGTCTTTGAGACGTTGTGTCATTGTGTATTCAAAACCGCATTGAGGTATTCGTTTTTTTAGCACAGAATCAATTTTAATATATTCTGGATAAGATAAATCTGTTTTAAAATATATAATATTGTTCTCCACTTTCTCAACACGATGTTTCAAACGTGACTTAAAAAAAGTTTTTGATAGCAGCCAATCCGTGGATTCCATATTTAGATGTAAGAGAAGTTGTCCTCCTTCAATATCCAAAATAGCAATATCTCGCTTTAATAATATTTCTTCCACTATTATCCGTCCTTTGTTATATTTCATTATTTCTTTTATTATTACATCTTCCACCGGCAATACTACAATATTATCCTTCTTGTTATTCCAAAGATGTTCAAATTCTTCCTCAGATTTCACAATTCCTTCTGTATAAAAACCAGTTGGATCCAACCAGCTACAAGTTACTTGAAAAGACTCATAATTGGCATTTATAGCTGCCTCAGTTTCATTATTTGATCCACGAAAGCATATTTTATCGCCTTTTTCGTCTGTAATAATGCCACATTTATCGTGGAAAATACCCTTTTCTTTAAATGCAATTTTTATGTCAACAACACCTTTTGCAATAAAATATGCAAGATTTGAGATGTTTTTTTCCTCAGCTATAGTCAATGATTCCATAAAATCACCAACCATATTATCAAGAATCTTTTTTCTAAGTGCATATCCTGCTTTTAGTTGTTTGAAATCATATTCCGTAATATCTTTTGAAATAATCAATCTATATTTTTGCCCATGAATACTAAAGTATTCTAATCCTTCGGAATAAGCAGCAAGTGCTCTTGCTGAAAAATAAGCACTTGTCCTATTAAACGTCTGGGCATTTCGTAAAACAGGAATATAAAAATCTCTAGCAATATTATCCTCATCTGATGTATAAACCGGATGAAGATTTAATTCCCTAAACATTAAAGTACCTCTTTAAGATTTTCTACAGCTTCCTCTAATTTTTCAATAGTTTCCGTCATTTCCTCACGTTGTTCATCAGTAAGCTTATCAATGATTCCTAAATCAATAGAAAGAATAGCATCCACAGCTTTGGTTAAAATCTGACCTGGTTTATTTCTTACTTCCGATACCTTTGCCTTGTTACTAACAATTTCCATTTCATTACCAAGTTGATCCACAATGTCTTTATTTGCGCGCACTTTTGCAATAGTATCTGGCGTTACTTTTCCCACTTCTGGAAGACTGTCCAATACATCTTCTGAAATTTCTGTCTCCTTTTCAATAAACTCATCCAGATATTTCGACACCGCTACTTTTTTCAAATTTCGTACGAATCGTGTCATATCACCTGAAGGAGCCATCAAAAAATTGGTAAAAACAATATATTTCACTTCTTGTCTTTTATCTTCATCCTTAATTTTGTTTAGTATGCCATAAAGTTCAACAAGCGGACCATTCAAATCCATATCACGAGCAATATAAAACTGTTCCGGTGCTTTTATAGCTTCAAGAAATTCAACCAATAATTTAGCATATTCTATTTGTTTTTCTACATCCTTCTCTTTCATATTTGTACTTCGTGCATACTCAGAAATCGTTAAAAGTTTATCTCTAACAAGATCTCTATACACACCGACAAGTCTATCAATTGGATTATAATCTACACGTGCTTCTTCTCCTATCTGAACTTGAAGTTCAAGCATTTTGATTTGCTTTGCATTATGTTCATAATCACGGTCTAGGATAACTGTTTCGAAATAATTAAAGCTATCATTTTTTTTTGATAAGTTTCGCAAACAAGAAAAACGGCGGTTTCCATCGATTATCCGTCCATCTGTTAATACAACACCATACTTTTGTTGACCAATAAGCTCAATATTTTTTTCTGTCTGCTTAAGTTTATCTGGATTACTCTTGGTAATAAATCCCTGAATCATATCATTATATTTCTCTACATCTTGCATCGAAATAGCATCTATTCCATTTTCAGCTTTATATTGACTAATCCAGGTAGCAATACGATCATTTTGATCATTAAAATAAAGATAGTCTAATCTTACTTGATAAATTGCATACGTATCCGTAAGACCATCAACCGTCATTTTTGTTGCTCTATCTGTTTTTCTCACTGCACCTATTGTAATACCTTCTGTAAGTAAATTCATATTTTACCCCACCTCGTATAACTCATTATAGAAGTCATCTTTCGTATAATATATTTTTTCCATCGTAGAATCATAATATAGACCATTTGCTTTAGAAATGGTCATTATGCGATTTTTAGATAATGAGATACCATACTCGTCTTTAAGATATTCCTCAAACCTTTCGATATCCATGGATTTAATATCTTTAAATATATCTCGGAAGAAATCACCATTCGTTTTACTGTCACTGCTATCATAAAACAATAATGTTCCACCAATTCGCATAAACTTAAATACTTTTGAATATCGTAATATCCTATCGTAAAAGAAATCTGAAAAACCAAAACCATATAGATTGTTTTGGAATCCTTCTTTCCTCAGAAAATGTGAATTTAAGTATCTTTGTTTTCCAGTATACCTTATTGCCTTTGTAGCAAATTCAAGTATTGTTGTTTTTGAAATATCAGGTTCTATATCTCTTAAATAATCAAATGTAAGATACTTTCCTTCTTCAAATTCCAACACATCATAAGTCGAACGCATCATATTTATCATTTTATTAAAAGATAATGATTGAATAAGTCTCGGATCCATTTTGGAAAAATCTAAAATTGGAGTTTCCAATATTAACTTAGAAAAATATTCATCTTCATTTTCATATTTCATACTGATAATATAATCAGAATAATATTTATATCCTAGTGCTTTTAATGATTTTGCATTAACTCTATCAATATGCAGTTTTCCAAATTTTTCAATGTATTTTATCTCAATGTCGCTAACAAAAATCAAATCGGAAGATAACAAGCTAGAAATATATACCTGTTCTTCTTCTGAAAACAACTTTTGATTACTATTTACCTTCTCAGCTGCATCTGTCACAATATTTTCAATGTAACCGCGATTTAACCAAAAACATTGTTTTGTCATCAGCCTACCATCCGGTAGTGGATATGTATCTTGCGCATTTCTTGCATGTGGACGAACATGTGCAACAGGACTTTCACTGCCACTTGGTAAATTATTTCTAGTTACTCGACCATCAAATTCAAGTTTGACACCTTTCCGTATTATTTCTGCGGTCTTCTCCCATACATTACGTGCTTCTAGTAAATCTTTTTCCGACATACGCCAAAATTTGATACGTGAAAAAATATAGTCCCCCATATCATTCTCATTAAAAATAACAAACATAAAAACAGAATTTTTTAGAACCTTATAAAAATCTGAGTCTTCCCACTTTTGTTGAATGATTTCAGTAAATTTAAATGTCGGGAAAGACATGCTTTCTTTTATGTGTCCCGTTTTTTGTATTCTAATAGTTTTTGGTGTAATATTTGATTTAAGTAACTCTGCTGATGAAGTTAATTTGCCATCTATACCAAGCATTTTCGACAACAATACTTCATTGATATTTTTTGCAGATGATTCTAATGAAAAAGTCCGTTTCAATTCTGTTTGAGATTTTCCAAAATAATAAGATAATCTTTTCAACGCTAATCTTTCAAAATCTTCACCCATTATATTTAATCCCTTCTAAATGTAATATATTAAGAAATCTATTTGCTATAATTACATTTCTATACCTGTGGATTGTTCAAAGATTACTTCATCTATAACAGTGAGACATTCATCTAAATTTTTATCGATTTCCTTTGTCCAAAAATGAATAGGAATCCATTCCATCATTTTTAGTTCTTGATCAACCCTTTTGTCTCTTTCAATATTTTCTTCGATTTTTTCAATCCAATATTCTTTGTTCCTTTTCAGCTTTGATTTTTTTTCATTCCAGTTATATCCATGCCAGAATTCTCCATCTACAAATATTGCGATTTTAAATTTTGTAAGTACTATATCTGGTGATCCTGGAAGCTTTTTATAATTTAATCTACACCGATATCCCTTATTCCATAATTGTTTAGCTAATAATGTTTCTGCTTTTCCTTTTTTTAGCTTAACATTACTCATCCTCTTAGATGTAGCTGCATCTGTTTCATAATATTTTGGATGTTTCATAATTCACCATCTGCCGGACGAAGACACAATTCTTTGCAAATCGCAGTTCCTTTAATCCAGATGTACTGCGGTATCATAGCTATGCCATTTACACATTCTGTTTTATTGATTAGTGCAGAATTTTCTCCACTTCCTCGAACAAACACTTCATTTTCAGATCCTTTTAAAAAATTGGGGGCTGAACTTATATCGCCAGAACCAACAAGAATAGGACTTCCATCTGATTTTCGATTAACAACATCTACAAGCTTATTATTTTTAATTTTATATCGAGTATCTTCCCACACATTTTTTACTACTGTATCAATAAATTCATCAGAAAATACTAACCTCTGAAAACCAATGAATTTATTTTCTGCTAATGGGTGCTTGACTTCTTCTTTTTTACCTTTTTCAAGATTGAAAACATATTCTTTGGCCGGTTCCTCATAAATAATACAAAGAAATTCATGATCTGCAAAATATCCATATAATTCTGAATCTTCAAAAGTAAACGGGCGTATTGTTCCATCGTCCTCTGTAACCGACTCCTGCATCATTTCTTCAAAATCAATATGATACAATTTCATATCTTCCGTTCTACCACCAGCGGGAGTAACTGCTACTGATTTAGCAATCAATCCAAAGCGCTCAAACAGTTCAATTTTATTCAGTTTTTTAGCATTACCACCAAACATTTTTACCGTAATCTGCTCGGCAATACTTTTATTTTCGTTTCCACTATTCGTTATTTGTGGTACATCAAATAAATCGGCAATTTCCCCGATAGTTTTTCCGGCAAATTGTTTCTGAAGTTCTTGACACTTTTTATCAACATCCGATACTGTAGTATACCTTCCAGGAAGTTGTTCAAGTTCATATCCAAAATGTTTTGCAATTATAGTATTAACAGTAGGTTTTTTTAGACGAAATCTCGGCGGAAATTTAGGTGCAAGATCTATATAACTAAGAAATCTTCTCAAAGATCCATGCCGATCTAAATACTCTTGCTTAACCTTTTCTTTCCATTCTTTATCCTTAGGTCCCGGATATTTTTTCACAATATCAGCTACTAAATCATGGACATAAAACCAATCATACCGAAGGGTCCTCTCATCTTCTTGATTAAATTCATGAAATTCATAACCTTTAATCGGAAAATCCTTATATTCATAAGATGTAACAGCATGGTCAGATAAATAATGATAATATACAATAAGCATATGTTCTAGTTTATTCCAGAAATGTGAATTGTAAAAAGTTTGCTCCGCCAAATCATAAATACCAACTGCTGTTATAGACATAGGCTCTTTAGCTACAAAATGCGGACTACCATTTTTAGTTATTCTCATACCAGTAACTTTGAGTTCCGTATCTTTGCGTTCATTATCGTCTATAATAACTAAATCGGCTTCCTGTTTTGTATCCGGAGGATATCCCAATACACTTTGTTCAATTACCGCCCCTGCAATACCTTTCTGAAGATTAAAATCTTCTTCATGAATATGATTAAACATCCCAACGTAATCAATCTGTTCAAACGTTTTATTTAATATTCCATCAAATTTCTGAATAAGATCTTCTTTACTATAAATATGTTCTGGCATATTATCACCACCTTACCTGACCTTTAACATCGTCTCTTACGGTTCATTTTTAATAATCTCATCTAATACTTTTCCCATTCTAGTAACCATCGGAACCACTAATGCGTTCCCCATACAGAAAAATCGCATTCGTTGAGGCATTCCAGAATTGGTCCAATCATCATCAAAACCTTGAAGTCTTTCAGCTTCAACCGGAGTCAAAATTCTTAGTTTTCCATTTGATGGATCTGCCACTACATGGGTACTACGATTGAGTGTGGATTCGCTAGTAAGCATTGTTCTTCCTGGCCTATCCCACGGATCTGGAAATGCAATCGGACCTTCCGAAAAAATATATTCATGACCCGAAGCAGATTTTCGCGGTATTTTTTTTGCTCCCTTTAAATATGTCCATTTTGCCATACGTGTTTCATCAGTAATAAAAAATGATTCATCCACACCACTTTGAAGAATTTCCCCTAGAAGAATTGGTTTCTCTTCATCTTCTTTAATTTTCGTAGTATATATCTTACCTTTTGTCATATATCCTGCTGGACAAAAATCAAATGCAAATCCATCTGATGTTTCCACTATATCAGATGGAAGTTCTCCTTCGCATATTTTTTCTATGCTGATAATCGGAAATGCTTTAGCCATAAATCCATCCTTCGTGATTATGTCTTCAGCATTAATTACTGACTGCATTCTTCCATACTCGGTATCATTTTTATAAGCAAAAATAAATGTTCGGCGACGTCTTTGTGCCGCACCATACATGGCTGCATTAACTACACGCCATTCTACAGAATAATCCAATTCATTTAAACAACTAAGAATTATTCCAAAATCTCTGCCTCGTTGTTTAGCAGGTGATTTCAATAATCTATCCACGTTTTCAAAAATACAAAATGGTGCTTGTTTTGCTATAAGTGTATCTCTAATCTGCCACCAAAGAACGCCCTTTTTTCCTTCAATCCCTTTAGATGAAGCAAGCGTATGTGCCACACTATAATCTTGACAAGGAAATCCTCCAACAAGAAGTGTATGGTCAGGAATATTTTCTTTAACCATTTTTCCAATATCTTCACCAGTATGATACTCATCGTTTAAGTCAGGTGACTCTCCAAAATGTTTCACATAACAATCATGTGCCCATTGTGTTCTTGCTCCAGGCTCCCATTGTGAAAACCACATTGTTTCCCAACCAGAATTTAATCGTTCTAATCCCAAGCGGAATCCTCCAACTCCAGCAAATAATTCGCATACTGTTTTTTTCATCATTTAAGTCCTCCTAGGCATTTTTATGCCTTCTCACTTATTTTTGGGTCAATATTACATTGTTAACACCATCAGCCGATGGATCGATGACCTTTAAATATAATATCATACTTTGTTTGTGCTATCAATCAGCCAAACTCTCTCTGTTCTTGTCCCTTATATTCTGTAGCAATTATTATAATAATTCACTCCTTCAAAATTCCCAATCTGTTCTTTTTTGTTTTATAATCATATGTTTCTTGATATTTTATTTTCCTATATTTCTTTGTCGCACCATAATACTATGTTTCATTTTTCCTCATGGTCATAAGGCTTTTTTCTCTTAAATCGCATTCTATGAATCCTTTGATTGTTCTTGTATCAAAGTGATATCTTGGATGCTGGTAAGGATGACAGGATAATGGAACTTGTTAAATTACTTGCGACAGATTCTATTCTCAAAAATGATCTTGATAAAGAATTTGATGAACTGCGCTTTGCTGTCGACGACGGAACAAATATTCTTGTAATCATTAATAAGGGTGAAATCACTGGTGCTGTTAATATCGACAATATGTATAAATTTGCTTCTTTACACTGCGATGATTTCAAAGATCTCCGCGATGATGAGGATATTGTTATCAATCGGGAGTGGATCCTTAACAAACTTGCCGAAGCAGAAAACGAATAGTATATTTGGTAGCTACACCCCCAAGCCCCTGTGAAATCAATAACGTCGGTACTGGATATCAAAATCCCGCACCGGCATTATTGATTGTAATTATCTCTTTTTTCTACCAGTTTATTTCATTGATTTTACGAATAAAACCCTCCCAATCGTCCATACAATTTTTTGTTATACAATCATAGACTATAACTATACAATCTTCCTCAGTTTCATTTTCTTTGTAATCTTTGATATCCTTACATATAATTTCATGATTAGCTTCAAATTCTTTAAATTCTTTCCACCAATCATATTCGCTTTTTTGATATGTTTTATCTACTTCGCTTTTTTCAAAAGCAATTCTAGCATTGACTATTTTTAAAATTGTTTCTTTTAACTCTTGAGAATACTTTTTAATATAAATATAGTTCCACTCTTTTCCATTTGTGTAAAGAACCTTCTTATACCATAAAATTTCACCAATAAATTGACCTTCAGCTTTAGTCAGTTTTTCTTTCGATAGACATTTTTGAATTTCATCTATACTAAATAACTTATTATCTAATGCTTTAATCTCAAGACTTCCGATAAGTCCGTTCCAATCTTCTTCTTTAATTTTACCTCTGTCTATATCCTCAAAAGTTTTATCAAGTATTGCAATATCTGGAAAACTACTTAGTCCGTAGTAGATATTTCCTTTCTCCGTCCTTTTTCTATTAAAAACATATCTTTTGGATAGATCTTCTGTCACAGGCTGAATTATCTCTGTTGCTAACGGATAAAGTTCAAATTCTGTATTGTTCTGTGCTTTTATAAGCTCTATTTCTTTTTGGTATTTCTCTTTAGTCATAAATTGTCCTCTTTATAAACTTCCGACTTGCATATCAAATCGTTTTCTTCATTCTATCACAGCATCTATTATTCTGCCATCAATCTTTCGAACCAGATATCCATGACAATAATAAACTGGCTTGCCCCTTTCCACTCTTGCAGCATTTCATCCAGAGTTTTGTGTTTCTCATATTTCTGCACATACACCCAAGTAGCTATACCACTGGCCTCAGAGATAATTCCCGTTATGATCTTACGCATGATGTCTTCAAATTCCGCGATTTCTTCTTTTGGAACGATGTCATAGAGATCCGGAACCTGAAAATCTTCCTTCTCACAATTTTCATCCACATCAATTAGATTTGCCGTCACTCTCTTTCTGGATTCCTCAGGTAATTTCAAATATTGCCAGATCATTGAGACCACTTCGGACGGTGTGTCTTTTTTGATTGGTGGTAATTGTATAAAATCATTCTTTTCACTCATTTTCATATCCTCCTCAAGATAAAATAAAATCAATAATAGATTCTCTTGTCATGTCCAGTACAGTATCTACAACCACTCCTGCAAACAGAATCAGATACAGAATAGTGCTCAGCACAAACAGGAATGCAACCTGAACCCAGTCATGGTAACAGTATGCAGTCGCTATAATCAACAAAGTGAATAGAAACCCAAGGATTCCCCTGACAACCGCATAAGTCTGTACTGTCATCTTCACTGCTAGGCCAATCACAAAAAGGATCAGCCATACCGGCAGTAATAATATCTTCCAAGCAAGTTTTAAAATAAACATGTGTACCTCCTATCTTACCAGTCCTGCATATCATGGTTCACCTCTGCCTGATAATACCCGTTCATCGTGGACAGTGCATTAAACAGAGCTGCCAGTAAATATTTCTTGATGTTCTTCACTTTGCTTGTATTCCCGCTCATACAGTGCAAGACATACTCTATGTGTGAATAAGTCAGCATCAAAAACTTTTTCTTCACCAGTGCTGCCGGATACCAGTTGCTGGCAATCAAAATCTTGTCGTTTTTACACATCACTGTCTCTACGATCAGGTTCACGATTTCATCAACCTGTCGCATATCGTCATGATGGGTTACTTCCAGTGACTCATAATCAACGGTCTCTTTGACCAGATTTTCATAAGCCTGATATTCCTCAGTAGGATTATCGTCATCGGATCGTTTCGCATCTGCAGATTAGATTAGATTTATTATCATTCATTTCAGTATCACTAAGATTAGTATAATTAGGGTTTGAAATGTAAACTTCTTGAAGTTTGTTTATTAAACTTCTCTAATTCTTTCTCCAGTGATTTCTCTTCTGTTTTCTCCGGCATAAAGGTTTTCACGTAAATAATATTCACCTTTCCAAATCCCTGTCTGCGTTTCTCGATCAGACCAATTCCGGTTTCATCATCCAGTTCCTGCATGGATTTGATTGCTTTATTTCGACCGCAATTCAGTAATTCCATGATATCTTCTATCGAAAAGTAAATATATGCTCTGTTTTTTTCATCAAACCACTGATTCTTGATGGAAAGAGACATTCGATTCAGCATCAATCCATATAAAGTTTTAGCATCACTTGATAAATCTTTAAAATAACTATCTGTAAATAATACTTTTGGTATCCGGTAGAAGCTGAACTGATCAGCTTCTGCTCCGTAAAAATATTTGAATTTCATCTTTTTATCCATAACATCCTCCTTTCGTTTTCCATACAGAAGTCCTCTTTCTAAACTTCTGTTTCTCTTTTCTTCTTCTGTTTCTTACTTAATCGTTTTGTTCTTGAGACCATTTTTCCAGCAAGGATTCTATCACTCGTTCCATATCATCAGCACTGTAACTCTCCGGAAAATACTTTGTCAGCTTCTTTTCTGAAAACGTAATAGATCTTGATGGAGGCTTCACCATCATACATTTGTTAAAGATTGTCAGCATTCCCACTTGATTAACTGATCCTTCGTTCAGCTGATTTCTAAGGGCTGTAATCTGTTGTGGTTTGATAAAGCCAGTGTCTTTGATATACTCGTAGATCCATTTCTGGATTTCTTTATCGATGTAGGAAATATCTACACCAATTGTGAATGTCAGTTTTTTGTTATCTACCATATCGAGAAGTTCTGGGATTAGTTCTGTCAGACGGATATAGCGTTGAACATGTTTGGAACTCTCTCCTACTTGTTGTGCTAAAATATCTCTCGATACTGTCCCTGTTAACTTCTGGTCATTTTGACCAGAAGTTATATCTGTCCTGCTCCCTTGTCTCTTCATTGCCTCCAACTTCATCCGATACGCAAATGCCTTCTCACTCGGCAATAACTCCTCCCTTTGGATGTTAGCGTCCACCATCGCTATTACGGCATCATCATCCGATAACTCTCTTACGATAGCCGGAATTGTTGTAAGTCCTGCCATCTTTGCTGCATGTAATCTTCGGTGACCGGAGATCATTTCATATTCATCATTGCTGTCCACTCGAAGCAATACCGGTGTCAGCACACCACTAAGCTTTACGCTTTCAATCAGATTCTGCATCTTCTCATCATCAAGAACCTTAAATGGATGATTCTTGAATGCATGAATCTTATTGAGCTCGATCTCTATTGCTGATTCTTCATTAACAACACCTAATAATTCATCAAGACTTGCCAGTTTAATTTTCTCACCCGGTCTATTTTTCATCATTCATAACCTCCTGTGTCAGATTCATATATGCCATAGATACTTTACCTTTCGGACAGTGCGTGTAAATGCTGATTCCTTCTGCACTTGTCTCTGCCGCTTTTACTGACATTGGAATTACATTTTTAAAGATTGCAATCTGGCTTCCATAAGTTTTCTGTACAAGTGCCGCAATATCCTTCGCATAGTTGGTTCTGAAATCTACCATAGTCAAAAGGATTCCTTCTATCGTCAGTTTCCGGTTCAGTCTTTTCTTTACCATAGAGATTGTTTTGATCAGCTGCTGTAATCCCTTCACCGGAAGATAGGCTGCCTGGACCGGAATTAAAACAGAATCCGAAGACACCAAGGCATTGATCGTCATCATTCCAAGGCTAGGTAAGCAATCGATTAAGATATAATCGTATCGTATCGATGTATTCCTTCATGATCATTTCCCGACTCATTACATTTCCCATCGTCACTTCCAAAGTTGACAATTCTATATTTGCCGGAAGCAAATCTACATTTTCCTGATGATGCAGAATACCGTCTTCCTCTGATATTTCATCTTCATTAATCACTTTCGTCATGATGGTTGCCAAAGTAACTCCCAGTTCATCCGGCTCTACATATCCAAGACTTGCTGTCAGACTTCCCTGTGGATCTGCATCAATCAATAACACTTTTTTTGCCTTCTCTTGCCAGGCCAATTCCTAAATTAACGGTTGTGGTGGTCTTGCCGACTTTATGTGAAGCTTCACATAAGACAGCTTATGAAAAGCTACACATTATGCAAAGTAGGTGATAGAAAAACTTATAAA
>ERZ791897.648-NODE-648-length-23092-cov-29.384859_pt1 | contig 23092 bp, 21 predicted proteins | sample MGYA00510152_ERZ791897 | MGnify/ENA primary metagenome ERZ791897 (study PRJEB30046, sample SAMN00792050) | human gut metagenome | study: EMG produced TPA metagenomics assembly of the A metagenome-wide association study of gut microbiota in type 2...
CCCACAGCATAAAGTCTCGCTGCTGATGGCGCATACGGATCATCCCCGTGAAGTGGCAGACCCATGGTTCACGGGAGATTTTGAAACCACATGGCAGGATATACTGGAAGGCTGCACGGCATTGCTTGAGGAACTGCGCTAAGTTCCTTTCATTTCTCCTGCATTAAACCACAGCCCCGCTTTGGCTTCTCCTTCGCCAAGGCGGGGCTGTGGTTGTTATGTCATTGATCTTCCAGTATGCCGTGGTCGCAGCCGAGTGACAGGAAACGTTTGATCTCCCCACTCAGTACAAGCTGTGCATACTCCAAGGGCTTATGGTACAGCAGCCAGTCCAGCTCTGCCCGTTGTGCAGGGGTGTTGCCGTATTCATCCTCAATGGCTATGCAATCGATGGCAACGGCAGAGCCGTCCGTAAACCGGGCTTCCACCCGGTCAGTGTCCATGTTGTAGCGGCAGGTAAGCAGTTTGTTCATAGTGAACCTCTTTCTATATAAGGTAGTGTCTGTTCGGTTGTCCAAATCCCTGCCATGAATCGTAGTTGTTGATGTACATTTGATGCTTGGTCTAAACAGATAATATCGTAGCTGCCGTATCGGGCTCGAACCCGGCCGGTTTCCCGGCTTTGCATAAAAATCCGATACCTGTTTTAAGTGGTTGATTTTGGCTCTGCACATTTTTGCACACTTTTTGCACACCGGAACGGCTGGATAACGGATGCAAGAAATGCAGCAGATGCAAAATGTTAATTTACGACGAAACGATAAAAACGACGAATTTGCGTAATTCTGGAAATTGATGATTGTTGCACATCGGTTTCTCTTAATCAGTGGGCCCAGGGTTCGAGTCCCTGGAGGTGCACCAGATATTGAACGTCAAATCGTAAGATTTGGCGTTCTTTTTTGTTATGTAACCCCGAAAAATCGGGGATTGCACGGTCAATGCACGGTTTTTGCACGGTTGGCGTTTTCGTGGGAATCCTCTGCATGGGCTGGAATTACCTTGAAATGCGTGGTAAATTTTGCATCAGGTCAACAGAGCCAGACGGAGCTGCGCCCTTACTTCGGGGTCTGCATTCTTCAGCAGTTCCAGCAGAGCGGTCATAGAGATGGTCGGTTCGCCTGCAGCGGGTACAGCCTGCGGGCTGGGGCTTTCGGATTTGGCATAGAACCCTTCCTCAAACTTCCTGCCCAGTTCTACACGAGAGGACTGCTGGATATGGGCGTAGGTGTTCACCAGCATATCTGCCGTAGCATGTCCAGTAGTTCCCTGAACAGCTTTCACATCGCCGCCGGAGATTATCAGCCGATAAGTCGCGCTGGAATGCCGCAAACCGTGGAACACGATACGTGGGAACTCCGGGTGTGCATCCTGCCATTTGAGGAACTTCTTGCGAATCAACACAGGCTCTACCGCCAGACCGTTGGGCAGACGGAACAGCATTCCGCTATCATGATAGCGTGCCGGGTCTTTTCTCTCGTCTGCCACCAGCTGATTCAGCCACTTCTTCAATTCCTCTTTCAGTGCGGAGGTCATGAAGATGGTACGGCAGGAGGATGCGGTTTTGGTGCTTTTCAGGATGAGGGAAGTGGTGCTGCGCTCCAGCTTGTCCGGGAATACCTTGATGATGCAGCCATCGTCCACTTGGTTCAGGGCTTCTTTAGAGCAGGTCAGACAGAAACCGCAGCCAGTGGACGGGCTGGGCGGCTTTTGGGTCATACCTGACCGGGAGTCGGTTGCGGACGACCTCAGGCTTGCCCTCCTGAAAGGTGCCATCCAGATATAGGGTGCCGTTTGCCAGCGCAATGCGGTCGGTGACAGGCGGGAAGTCCTCCACCTGTGCCGCCAACTTCAGTACGTCCACGACATTGCTGACTCGTTTGGCGATATTTGCGCCGATATGGTCTCGCAGCATATCGAAAATTTCACAGCGCAGGTTCATGGTGTCTGTGACCCTGCCTTCCGGGGTGAAAAATGCGCCATTCGAGTAAAGCAACTGGTGGGTACTCAGAAAATCATCACAAAACAGGGATTCGTTGAAGAAGCCTTTCTTGATCCATGCAGGGGTAAATTTGTTTCCCATAGGCATACGTCCTTTCTTCGGTGCTGCGGCTTATCCATGTGGTCAATTTGGCCACATGGATTTTCTCTGCTGCAACAGGTGGATAAACGTCCTTTTGCTTGTGCTACGGTCAATCAATGTGATCATTTTGATCACATTGATTTCTTCTGCGTCACGGCTGGAAAATGTGATCGATTTGACCACATTTTCCTACAGCAACTGAGGAATTTGCGTTCTGCCGTTCTTCCTGCATGGTGTTCCTGCCCCCCCCCCCCCTTCCGGCGGCGTTTTCCGGCTCTCCCTTGGTGGGGTCATCGCCGGGTATCCCATGCAGACGGTCATTCGGTTGTCAAGGTGCGATGCTGGAACGGCAACAAAAAAGCCGCCACAAAACAGACCGGACATGCCTTCGCTTTTTCGGAAGGTCTTGCCAGTCGGTTATGTAGCGACTTGAAAAGTCAAAAAGGGGAGCCGCCCAGCCCCGTAGGCACTGAGCGAATAAGTAAAATATGTATTAAATTGTTGGGATAGATTACCACGAAATCCGGGTCGTGTCAACAAAAACTTTTGCAAACACGCTACTTTCGGCAGAGTGCAAGAAAATACATCAAAAACTTTAGTGAAAAGATAGAGGGCTGGACGGTGCCAGCCCTCTTGACAAGATAATAGGGCGTATCAAGATGGTTTTGCAAAATTTATTGCGGTAAAGCGATGATAGTAGGACTTATATCGAAGAAATCAAGGGTTCAGAATCTCTTTCGTGCATTGGATGAAATTTCTCCGGATCACGCCCAACTCCTGATTGCGTCGATAGATGAACGCCAGCGCCCACGAAAGCTCCACACTGTCCACAGCAAAAAACTGCACACTGCCCGGATGCTGGCAGATGCGGGCACCTTCTGCGGGAACAAATGCACAGCATACGCCTTTTGCCGCCAGATTGATGGCTGTGGTCAGATTTCCGGTCTCCATCAGAATCTGCGGCTTCACCCCGCTTTGCGCGACCGCGTTATTGACCATTTCTGTCAGGCTCTGTCCTTCCTTCGTGAGCACGAGCGGGATATGCTCCAATACATCCAGCGAAATCAATGGCACCCCGCCTTCATAGCGGCAGTGCTGCAGTTGCTGCTGAATGTACTCGTTCTTCGCCGGCGCCACAAGAAAGATCCGTTCCTGCATGATGACATCGAACCCGAAGTCCCGCTGCTTGCTTCCGGGCAGGAGATTTGCTATGGCAAGATCAATCTCATGATTTTCCAGTGCGGTGCACATCTGGGTGAACCGGCCTTCAAACAGCTTAATCTGGACGCCCGGATAACGCCGGTGAAACTCCGGGTAGACGTCAGGAATCAGACACGCCCCACGCCACAGGGCAATCCCGAGTTTCAACGTTCCCTTTACCTCGCACTTGAGGTCGCTCAGGTCTTCCCGCATATTGCGCTCCTGATCGACCAGATCCATAATGTAGTGGTAATAGCGTTCTCCTGCAGCAGTCAGCCGCATCGGCGAAACGGTCCGGTCGAACAGTTCCACGTCCAGACTGGTCTCCAGACGCTTGAGATATTGCGAGAGGGACGATTGCGACACAAAAAGTTTTTCTGCCGCACGGGTTAGATTGCCGCACTGAACGATCGTCATAAAATAATCCGGATTCTGTGTGATCATGGGAAGCCTCCTTATTGCCGCTGCACCATTATGTCAAGCTAATATAATTCATAATACAATTGCTATTTTACATTATGGTATAAACCGATTATACTACAAACAACAGAGATGTGCACATAAAAATAGCAAAAATGCTCATTTGTTGCGCGGACAGATGATGCTCAGAAATCGGAGGAACTTATGAAAGCAATCGTAGTTGATAAGGACTACGGCAGTGTAACACCGGAAGAACTGGAAGTTGTCCGGAAAGCGTTTGCCGAAAAGGGCATTACGCTGGAAGCCTGTCATTTCAATTCCGAGGACGAGATCATTGCCGGATGCAAAGGCGCACAGGCGATTCTGGCCACCGGCAATCCGCCCATCACCCGCAAGGTGATGGAAGCTCTGCCGGAGCTCAAATACATTCAGCGTTTTGGTATCGGCGTAAACTCCATCGACCTGGATGCTGCCGCTGAACTTGGCAAGGTCGTCCTTAACATTCCCGGATTCTGTGCCAAGGAGTTGGCCGATCTGGCAAACGCCATGATCATGGGTTTAATCCGTAACACGGTGTACTATGATCGGGAGATCCGCAAGGGCAACTGGCCCAAGTGCACCTATCTTCTGCCACTGGATATCCGTGAGCTGACCCTCGGTCTGTACGGTTTTGGTGCTGCCGGTCAGCATCTGTACAAAATTTTCCGTGGCGGTTATCAGATGAAGGTCATCGCCTGCGATCCTTACCTGCCGGACGCCGTCAAAGCGCAGTTCCCGGATGTGACTTTTGTTGACTTTGACACTCTGGTGGCTGAAAGCGATGTGCTCTCAATCCATGTTGGTCTGACGCCGGAGACCTACCATATCTTCAATGAAAAAACCTTCCATGCAATGAAGAACAATGCTCTCATCATCAACACCGCCCGAGGGCCGATCATCGACCAGAAGGCACTGGCCGCCGCACTGAAGTCTGGCGAGATCCGGGGCGCAGGTCTGGACACAGTGGAAGTCGAGCCCATCGAAAAGGATGATCCGCTGCTGGAGCTTGATAATGTGATCCTGAGCGCCCACTGCGGTTCCTACGGTGTCGGTGCCAAAAAGACCCAGATTGAGACGGTCGGCACCCTCATCCCGAAGGCCGTGAGCGAGGGCAGACTGCCCAGGCGGAATGTCGCAGATAAAAAGGTTCTTGACAAAGAGATCGGTATTGAGTTCATCTGAAAAACGGGTAGAAAAATAAAACGGAGGATATTATAATGAGTTACGGATGCAAAATCGTGAAGAATTTCAAGCGCCCTGATCCTGAGCTGGTCGCTCAGTTCGAGGGTATGCCTGTTGCCAATATTGATGATAATATGCAGCGTGTCGCTGCTGTGGATTCCAGGATCAAACCCATCGGCTACAAGGGTCAGATGGTTGGTGTTGCCTTTACCATCCGGGTGGCTCAGGGTGACAACCTGATGCTCCATGCCGCCATGGATCTGGCACAGCCCGGCGATGTCATCGTCATCGATGCAGGCGGCTTTGAGGATCGCGCGATCTTCGGCGAGCTGATGGCAACTTACATGAAGATCCGCGGCATCAAAGGCGTCATCTGCGACGGTGCCATCCGCGATTACGGCGGACTGGAAAAGCTGGAGGATTTCCGCGTTTATGCCCGTGCAGCTTCTCCCAACGGCCCGTACAAGAACGGCCCCGGCGAGATCAATGTGCCGGTCTCCTGCGGCGGCAAGACCGTCTATCCCGGCGATATCGTTGTAGCGGATGATGACGGCGTGCTTTTTGTCCACCCCGAAAATGCTCCTGCCCTGATTGAGGCCACCAAGGGCGTCGAAGCCAAGGAAGCAGGCATTATGAAGCACATTCTGGAGGACAACACCTACATCCGGCCCTGGGTCGATGCCAAGCTGAAAGAGATCGGAGCCGAGATCGTAGAAGAAGCCTGATGTCAAAGAAAGGGAAACAGGTATGTTAGCTGCTCTGGGATTGAACCCAGCAATTGTAACGCTGGTCGTTCTCCTTGTTATGGTCGTCTTCTTTATAACCGATAAACTTCCTGCAGCTCTGGTCTCCATGCTGGGCGGCAGTGTGCTGGTCCTGTTCGGGATCATCGAACCCGCAAAGCTTTTCTCCGCCTTTTCAGGCAGCACCATCGTGCTGGTCGCTGCCATGATGGTGGTCGGTTCAGCTCTGTTCCACACCGGAATCGCTGCAAAGATGGCCGATATTCTGGTCAAGATCACCGGTAAATCTGAAAACGGCATTATGATCGCATTCATGCTGGTGTCCGCTATCATTTCTTCTGTGTGCAGCGGCGTGGCAGTCGTCGCAATGCTGCTCCCGATCGTCATCAGCGTCAGCCAGCGTGCAAAAGTTTCTGTTTCGCGCCAGCTCATCCCCATGTCCTTCGCAGCAAGCTTCGGCTGCAACCTCACCCTGATGGGCGCGGCCAGCAATGTCGTGGTCAATGGCGCACTGGAAGATCTGGGCGTGCCGACCATGGGTTTCTTTGAACTGAGCAAGGTCGGCATCCCCATTACGATCGTCGGCATCCTGTTCTTCGTGACCTTCGGCAAGCGCTTCCTGACGCCGGGCGACACTTCCGATCAGGAATATCTGGCAGAATACACCGGAAGCAACAGAGCAATCGAGTTCAACAAGCCCAAAGCTATTCTCTGCCTCATCATTCTGGCCATTCTGGTCGTCGTCATGGCTATCAGCCCCAGCTGGATGCCGATGTATCTAGCTGCTGCCTTTGGTGCCTTCATTCTGGTTCTTACCGGGTGCATCCGTCAGAAGGATGCCTATAAGGCAATCGATCTTTCCACCCTGTTCATCGTTGCCGGAATGAGCGCTGTTTCTGCCGGCATGAGCAGCAGCGGTGCCGGTGAGCTGATCGCCGACACTGCCGTCAAGGTCCTGGGCAGCCATCCCAACAAGATGCTGGTGCTGTTCATCATTCTGGTTCTTGTCACCCTGCTGACCAACGCCATGATGAACACATCCTGTGCATTGCTGGTCACCCCGCTGTTCATCCCCATCGTTCAGGCTTTTGGCATGAACACCATGCCTGTTGCGGTTGCGATCTGTGTTGCAGCTTCCGCGCCTTTCCTCTCCCCGGTGGGCAGCGGCACAAACACCCTGATCGTCCGTCCAGGCAACCTGAAGTTTATGGATTTCTTCCGTCCCGGCCTTGGCCTGAGCGTCGTGATCCTGATCGTCTCGATGATCTTCATTCCCATTTTCTGGCCGCTTTAAGCCAATGATATTTTCCGTAAAGCGGTAATTCTCCGCCGCTTTGCCTTACCTCATACCTCCTATACCCATGCACTGGCATGAAAATGCCACGCAAAAGCAGCAGGCTATCCCTTTCCATGGCGGGTAAGTACTGCTGCTTTTGTGCTACCGGAATAACGGATGATGCCCACCGGCTTGTGGCAAAACCATAAACCGATGGGCATCGTGTTCTTTATGGGTGCTTAATCTTCCAGTCTACCGTGGTCGCAGCCAAGGGAGAGATAGTGTTCCATCTCGCCACTCAGCACAAGCTGTGCGTATTCCAACGGCTTATTGTATAATAGCCAGTCCAGTTCTGCCCGCTGTGCAGGGGTGTTGCCGTACTCGTCCTCGATGGCGATGCAGTCGATGGCAACGGCAGAGCCATCTGCGAACCGGGTTTCTACCCGGTTGGTGTCCATATTGTGGCGGCAGGAAAGCAATTTGTTCATGGTAAAACTCCTTTTATATAAGGTAGTGTCAGTTCGAGTGTCCATATCCCTGCCAAGAATCAAAGTTGATGTACATTTGATGTGTGGTATAAACTGGTGATTTGAGATGTACCATTCGCAGGTGAAACCGGCCTGTTTTCACCCCATTGCATAAAAATCAGGTGCCATTTTCAGGGGCTGATTTTGGCTCTGCACATTTTTGCACACTTTTTGCACACCGGAACAGCTGGATAACAGATGCAAGATGGAACATCATGTGCAGATAATGCAAAGGATGTAAAACACAAAATCACGACAAAACGATAAAAATAACGAAACTGCGCGATTCTAAGAATTGACGAATGTTGCACATCGGTTTCTCTTAATCAGTGGGCCCGGGGTTCGAGTCCCTGGAGGTGCACTAGATATTGAACGTCAAATCGTAAGATTTGGCGTTTTTTTTTTTTGCAGGAAAGCGGCCGCACACTTTCTGCACACCGTTTGCACAGCCTGCTTTCCTTATCACTCGGCTGTAAGCCAAGAATCTCGCCCTCACGGAGCGACAGGATGCTCCGGACACCTCTGAGGAATATATCAGAATCCTGTGCTTTGGTGGTCGATATCAAGGGATAATCCGCCGACTTCACCGTGGATGGCCTTCATGTGATAGGCGACATATTCACGCGGATTGACACCGTAATTCTTTTTGAAGGAGCGGTAAAAGGCGTTATAATCAGAAAAACCGCATTTGGCCGGGATGGAAGAGATCGGTTCCTTTTTCATCAGCAGCCGTATGTCATCCAGCAGCCGCTGCTGGATGACATACTGGTAGAAGCTGATCTGCATATTCTGCTTGAACATATGGGAAAAATTGTATTTGTCGATGAAAAGCGCCTTTGCCACCGTGTCCAGCGAAAGATCGCCGCTGAGGTTCAGATCGATATAATGCAGGGCGTTGCTCAGGACGCTTGGTTTTTGCGCCTTGGCAAAAACGTGCTCCCGATTATATAAGGAGCGGTTGATGCCGATCAGGATTCGGAGAATATCGGCCATGCCCTCGCTGTGGTAACACAGGCTTTCCTCCCGGTAAGCGTGGGTCAGGGCTTCAAACTGCCCGAACCGGGCGCGGGAACTGTCCACGCTATCCCGAATCAAAAATGTTTTTGCATGACCCGGACGGAGAAAGTAATCGATGTCCGGGTCGATTTTTTTCATGGCATCAAAAGCCGGAGGGCTGAGCCACAACACATACCGCTCGTAGGGGATCTCAAAGTCCCGGAAGATGGGATGGTGCATAATGGCAGGTGGGATGATCAACAGGTCTCCCGGCTTGAGCCGGAACATTTTGTCGTGGACGACATAATCCGCATTTCCGCTGACAAAGAGAAAAATCTCATAGAATTCATGGTAATGAGAAGCGACCGGAGGATAGCTGGCATCCTTGTAATGGTCGATCTCAAAATCCGGTTCGGCCATATAATGTTTATCGGTTTTGATGACTTTCACAGAAAAATACCTCCAGTCACAAAATTCTTTTGGGCTAGTTCATCATAACACGATGTACCAATATATGCAATGTTTTGACCAATAAATGCCAACAATTTTGCAAAAAAGACCTGATTATACCAAGAAATGCAAGGTTTTCACCAAAAAAGGCCTGTACATTACAACGAGTTTGCGCTATTTTTATTGACAGAAAGCCTGTTGCAGATGGCAGAACTGAAATGGTAGGGACCGCGCAGCCCGAAGCCCTTTGCGGAAGGGATAAGTTTCACTCTGACCGACAGGAGCTCAAGACCGGTTTTGCACACAGTCAATCAAACAAAGAAAACTGGAGATGTCAATCATGATAGGAACAAGACGTATTACTCGCCGCGGCTTTCTGGCTGCTGCAGGTCTTGCTGCCGTAGGCGCAAGCCTGTCGCTCACCGGATGCGGCGGCTCAGTTTCAGACGGCCTGAGCTCCAAGCATCTGCTGGTGGCACACAGCCACAGCGAAGCTCACCCGGTCAACGTTGGACTGCAGAAGATGACGGAAGTTGCTTCTGCTGAATCCGACCTGACCTTCAGTGTTTACCCCAATGGTCAGCTGGGCGACAACGCAGCAATGATCCAGCTGGTCAAGGCCGGTGTTCTGGATATTGCAAAGGTCTCCGCTTCCAGCATGGAGCAGTTCAACAGCGCATACGCCATCTTCTCGATGCCGTATGTGTTCGAGAGCACCGAGCAGTATTTTGCCGTTATGAATCAGAGCGAAGCGGTGCAGGAGATCTTCAAGAGCACCTACGATCAGGGCTTCTTTGCCATCGGCTGGTTCGATTCCGGCTCCCGCAGCATCTACACCACCAAAGACGGCCCCTGTGAAGGCCCCGCAGACCTGAAGGGTCTGAAGATCCGCACCCAGGACAGCCCCACGTCCATTGCCATGATCCGTGCCATGGGCGGCAGTGCAACGCCCATGTCCAGCGGCGAGACCTACACCGGTCTGCAGCAGGGCATTATTGACGGCGCAGAGAACAACGAGACAGTTCTGGTGCAGGACGGCCACGGTGAAGTCTGCAAGAGCTACACCTACACCCAGCACCAGATGGTGCCCGATATCGTGATCATCTCCACCGAGACTTGGGAAAGTCTGGACGAGGCCGAGCAGAGTGCCATCGTAAACGGCATGACGCAGGGCAACGAAGCACACGAGGTCGTATGGCAGGACCTGGTGCAGGAGAACATCGACGGTGCCAAGGAGATGGGCGTCCGGTTCTACACCATCGACAAGACCGCCTTCATTGAGGCTACCCAGTCCCTGCGCGACGAGTTCTGTGCCAAGAGCGCTGACAATGCCCGTTATTACGAGGACTTCCTGTCCTATGTACAGGCTTGATGAGGAGGGGAGCATACCATGTTGATCGTTAAATTCCGCGGCCTGATCGATAAGATCATTCAGGTCCTCAGCACCATTATCATGGGTGTCATGGTCATTGCTGTCTGCTGGCAGGTCATCACCCGCTACATCCTGAACAACCCCAGCACCGTGACCGAAGAAGCGCTGCGCTATCTGCTGATCTGGGTTACTATGGTGGGCGGTGCTTACGCATACGGCCGCCGCAAGCATCTGGCCATCACCGCGCTGAGCAAGCGTCTGTCCTTCAAAGGCCAGAAGATCCTGGATATCTTTGTGCAGGCTGTGGTCATCCTGTTCTGCGCTGTTGTCATGATCGGCGGCGGCACGCGCCTTGTCAACACCGCTGCGGATCAGCTGAGCGCTGCTTTGCAGCTGCCCATGCCCCTGATCTACGCCAGCGTCCCTGTGGGTGCTATCCTGTTCATCTTCTACGCGCTCATCTTCATCGGTGAGGACCTGCGCGATATGAAGCAGGGCCCCAAGGCAGAGGCTGCCAAAGAAGTATAAAAAAGGAGGACGAACCTAAAATGGGTACTTTTCAAGTCGGTCTGCTCCTGATCGGCACGTTTGCGCTGCTGCTGGCGCTGAGCGTCCCGGTCTCGGTCAGTATCATCATCTCGTCGGTCGTGACCATGGCCTCCACCCTGTCTCTGGATCTGGGCACCTTCGTTGCCAGTCAGCGCATGGTGGGCGGCGTTGACAGCTTCTCACTGCTGGCTGTCCCGTTCTACATCCTCTGCGGTGTTCTGATGAACACCGGCGGCATCGCACAAAAACTGATCGATTTTGCAAAAATCCTGGTCGGCCGCATTCCCGGCGGTCTGGCACAGACCAACATTCTGGGCAACACGCTGTTCGGCTCTCTGTCCGGTTCCTCCGTTGCAGCTTCCGTTGCCATTGGCGGCGTTCTGATCCCCATGGAGGAGAAGGAAGGCTACGATAAAAAGTTTGCCGCTGCCGTCAACATCGCTTCTGCACCTACCGGTCTGATCATCCCTCCTTCCGGCATCCTGATCATCTATCCGGTGCTGGCTGGCTGCTCTGTGGTGGGCATGATCATGTCCGGCTACATTCCCGGCCTGATGTGGGCACTGGCCTGCATGGTGGTGGCGTATGTCATCGCAAAGAAGAACCACTATCCCACTGCTGGTAAGGTTCCGGCTTCCGTTTTCTTCAAGTACTTCGTGGACGCCATCCCCAGCCTGCTGCTGATCGTCATCATCGTCGGCGGTGTTATGTCCGGCATCTTCACTGCAACGGAGTCCGCTGCCGTGGCTGTTGCCTACACCCTGTTTCTGTCCGTGGTTGTTTACCGCAGCATCAAGATCAAGGATCTGCCCAAGATCCTGCTGGACGCCTGCGAGACCACCGCTGTCATCATGTTCCTGATCGCCGGCTCCAACGTCATGAGCTTTGTTATGAGCTTCACCGGCCTGCCCAGCGCCATCGGCAACGCACTGATCAGCGTTTCCAGCAACAAGTATGTCATCCTGCTCATCATCAACCTCGTGCTGCTGGTGGTTGGCTGCTTCATGGACATCACCCCGGCTGTCCTGATCTTCACCCCGATCTTCCTGCCCGTTGTCCAGTCCTTCGGTATGGACCCCATCCACTTCGGTATCATGATGGTCATGAACCTGGGTATCGGCAACATCACCCCGCCCGTTGGCAGCGCACTGTTCAGCGGCTGCTCGGTGGCAGATATGGATATGGAGGACATGATCAAGCCGATCCTGCCGTTCTATGCCGCGATCTTCGTGGCGCTGATGCTGGTAGCTTATGTGCCTTGGTTCTCCATGGTTCTGCCCACCCTGTTCGGCGTAGTCTGATAATGTGAAAAGGAGCAAGTTTTCATGGTTTATTCAGTCACCAAGTATGGCGCTGTCGGCGATGGCGCAACCAATGATGCCGCTGCAATCCAGTCTGCCATTGATGCCTGCAACGCAGCAGGCGGCGGCCGCGTTGTACTGGAGGGCGGTCATACCTACTATTCCAGTTCTATCGAGCTGAAAAGCAACGTAGAGCTGCATCTGGAACAGGGAGCTCTTCTGAAAGCACACTCCGATATCTCCACCTATTTCAACCCCAATGGCGATGACGCATCGGTGGCGGCTGTTTCCGGCGCAAAGGCGGTGGACCGCCCGGTGACAAAGCCGGCCTACACCTTTATCCACGCCAAGGATGCAGACAACTTCTCCATCACGGGTCAGGGCGCAGTGGACGGCAACGTTTATGCCTTTATGAAGCGGGCAAGCCGTTACTACTTCAACGGCGATTTCTACCCCCGTCCCACCATGGTGTATGTGGAGCACTGCAACCACATCTCGTTCCATGATGTGACACTGCAGAACTCTCCGTTCTGGACGCTGCACCCTGCCGGATGCGACGATGTGCTGATCGCCAACATCCGGGTGCTGAACCCGCTGGACTGCACCAACTCCGACGGCATCGATCCGGATCACTCCACCAATGTGCGGATCATCGGCTGCCATGTCCAGTGCGCAGACGACTGCATCTGCCTCAAGACCACGGCGGGCAACAACGAGTACGGCCCAACCAAGAATGTCATCATCTCCAACTGTACGCTGACCTCTACCAGTGCCGCGATCAAGATCGGCACGGAGGGCGTGGCAGACTTTGAGAATATTCTGGTGGATAACTGCATCATCACCGGAACCAACCGCGGCCTGTCCATCCAGATCCGTGACGGCGGCTGTGTGCGGAACGTGAGCTTCTCCAACATCATGATCGAGACCCGCCGCTTTGCCGAGTGCTGGTGGGGCTGCGCGGAGCCTATCGTGATGACGACCCACGACCGGAACGCCAACACCCACAGCGGCAGCATCGAGAATGTCCGCTTCTTCAACGTCACCTGCAAGGGTGAGAACGGTGTGTTCCTCTCCGGCAACGAAGAGAACCATATCAAGAACGTTTTGTTCGAAAACGTCAACGTCTGTCTGGAAGCTGCCAGCAAGTGGGAGCGCGGAATGTACGACCTGCGCCCCATTCCGCCTGAAAAGGAAGGCATGCTGCATCAGAAGAGTGCAGCCATGTTCCTGCGCTGGGTAGATGGCGTCACCATTCGGAACTCCACGCTGGGCTTTGCGGGCGAGGACCGTTCGGACTTCGCACAGGCGCTTCTTACTCAGAACTGCACCAACGTGCAGACCATGGGTCTGACTGCTGAGGCTGCCACCCCGGAGTACCAGAGCATCGAACTGGGCTGAGCTATCTGGAAATATTGAGCAAGCCGCCGCATCGGCGCTGGACCCTTTTGCCGGGTCGGGCCGGGCGGCGGCTTCTTTTGAGGGATGAACCAATGAACAAGAAAAAGAACGTCATTACGTTTGCCGCGTTCCTGATCCTGATGGTGGGTCTGGGCGCAAACGATGCCATGCGGGGCATTTTTTCCACCATCTTCTCTGCCCACTTCCAGCTGAGTACCGCCCAGTTGTCCCAGATCGTCACCGTAAGCTACATCGGCAACCTTGTGTTTCTGGCGGTGGGAGGCTTCGGCGTGGACTTGCTGGGCCGCCGCAAGGCCATGCTGCTGTACACCTTTTTGTGGAGCGGGGCCATGCTGCTGTTCGCCACTACAGATTCCTATTTGCTGCTGTTGGTGGGGATGTTCTTCGCCATGGGTACGTCCACGCTGCTGAACACCAACATGAACCTGATCACCACCGGGATGTTCGCCGCTGCCCCCGGCTTTTTTGTGAACTTCCTGTTCTTCATTCAGGGCATCGGCACCAGCGGCAGCCAGAGCATCATCGGCAACTGGGCTGCGGATATTTCCAGCTGGCACACCGTGGCGTGGGGGCTGCTGGCCATTGGCGCAGTGGCCATGGTGCTGTTCGTGCTGTTCCCCATGCCGGAGGTGCAGGAGCAGAAAACCGGGGACAAGGCATCCCCCAAGGAGATCATGGCCTGCCCGGCATTTCTGCCGCTGGTGCTGATCATCGGGCTGTACTTCATTGCGGAACATGGCATTATGAACTGGCTGGTGAGCTATGCCACCAATGCACTGGAAGTGCCCATGGGACAGGCGGCAAACTTTACCGCTGTTTTCTTTGGCTGTGTGATGGTGGGGCGTCTGGTGCTGAGCAGTCTGGTGGATAAGCTTGGCATCTACCGCTGCCTGCGGCTCTTCGCCACCAGCTCCGCCGTGCTGTACACGGTGGGCGTGCTGCTGGGGGCACCGGGCCTGTGGCTCCTGGCGGTCAGCGGCCTGCTGTTCTCCATCCTGTATCCCACTTTGGTGATGCTGATCCCCCGGTTCTGGCCCAGCCATGCGGCTTCCTCTGCATCGGGTCTGGTGCTGAGTGTGGCTTCGCTGGCGGACATTCTCTTCAACGCCGTGTTTGGCAGCTTGGTGGACGCCGTGGGCTATCGGACTTCCTTCCTCATCATGCCTGCCTGCATGGTGGGATGTACGGTACTCCTGTGGGGATTCTTTGCAAAGGCAAAGAAGCTGGAACGGTGTGATTAACGGACGGATACGATGACTCGAAGCTTCCATGAATTGAGACGAACCGGCGGCTTGCTCTCTTAATCAGTGGGCCCAGAGTTCGAGTCCCTGGAGATGCACCAAATTTTGAACGTCAAATCGTAAGACTTGGCGTTCTTTCTTTATGTAGGAAAGCGGCTGCACACCGTTTGCACATTTGACCGAATCGGGGGCTTTCCTGCCCCCTTCCGGCGGCGTTTTCCGGCTCTCCCACTTGGGGGTCTTCGCCGGGTATCCCATGCAGACGGTCATGCGGTTTTCAAGGTCCAACGGGCAAAACGGCAACAAAAAAGCCGTCACAAAACAGACCAGCCCTGCCTTCGCTTTTTCTGGAAGGTCATGCTAGTCGGTTATGTAACGGCTGAAAGCCAAAATATTCAGCCCCGCAGGGTCTGAACGAATATGTAAAATATGTTATATTCAATTGTTAGAATAGATTACCACAAAAATCGAGCCGTGTCAACAAAGAGTTTTGAGAAAACGTCATTTTCAGCAGCTTGCAAGAAAAAGCGAAGGAAACTTTGGCAAAAAGAGAGAGGGCTGGACGGTGCCAGCCCTCTTGTGGGTCACAATTGCGCTATCACAGCGCCGATATCCCCATGGATGCAGACAGACTGCCGCTTTATCTCCGGCGGGCAAACGGCCTGTCCCTGATTGATGCAGGCGTAGAATGCGTTTAGATTTTTAGCGGTCATCCGCCAGAACGGATACTTGATGATGACCGGAGTGTTGTAGCCAACACCCAATTCCAGAAAGAGAATATTCTGCCCTTCATGACGGCGCAGAAATTCACGGTACCGCTCTGCCGCACGGTGCCATCCTTCATCCTCTGCAAAGGTATCGTCTGCACGCAGGTTCATGCTCATGGGTCTGCCGCAATGCGGACAATACGGTACAAGCTCCGATGGGATCTTTGTCTTGAGCGTTGTGGACTCCGGTACGCTCAATGAACCGTCTGGCATGATCTGATACCCTTGCGCTTCGACCATCTGCCGGATCATGGATCCGTTATCAAAGGTCTCCCCACAGCAGGGTTCAGAGCACTGGAACAGACCGTAATCCCCCTGCGTGTAGAACAGGCGCTTTTTGTCAAAGCCCGCTTTCTGAAAGCAGTGGTCTACGTTGGTGGTCAGCACAAAGTAGTCCTTGTCTTTCACAAGGGAAAACAGGCCCTGATACACCGGCTGGGGTGCGTCCTGATAACGGTTGATGTAAATATAGCGGCTCCAGTAAGCCCAGTGCTCTTCCGGCGAAGAATATGGATAAAAGCCGCCGGAGTACATATCCCGGATGCGGTATTTCACCGCAAAATCCGCAAAAAACTGCTCAAATCGCTCTCCGTCATAGGTGAAACCTGCCGAGGTAGAAAGCCCGGAGCCTGCACCAATGACCACTGCGTCGGTATGGTTCAAGACCTGCCGCAGTGTATCAATCGGTCCGGAGCAGTCGTTCGTAGATTTTTTTGTCCATATCCTTGAAAACATTGAAGATCACCTTCTTCACGCTGGTTTGCTTTTTGAGAAACTCTTTGACGGTCTGTACCGCAATTTCGGCGGCAAGCTGGTTTGGAAAATGAAACTCTCCGGTGGAAATGCAGCAGAACACCACACTTTCCAGCCCCTTTTCTGCCGCCAGCTCCAGACAGGAGCGGTAGCACGAGGCCAGCAGTTCCTTGTCTGCTTTTGTCACTCGCCCGTTGACAATCGGGCCGACCGTGTGCAGCACATAGCGGCAGGGCAGATTAAATGCCGGAGTGATCTTTGCCTGCCCGGTGGGTTCCGGGTGTCCCTGCTTGTCCATGATCTCCGCACAGGCAAGACGCAGCTGCACCCCGGCATAGGTGTGGATGGCGTTATCGATGCAGCCGTGGTTCGGGCAGTAGCAGCCGGTCATGCCGCTGTTGGCGGCGTTGACGATGGCATCGCATTTCAGGGTGATAATATCCCCCTGCCAGAGGTACAGCCCCGGCTGCAGGGGCGTTAGGTCAGCCGCATCAGTGATGCCCTTTGCGGCGGTCTCCTCTTGCAGGTACGCGTCCTGTATTTGCAGAAAATCTGTGCCGATACGCCGTGGTTCACGGATATTCAGCAAGCCCCGCAGAAGCTGCCGCTGGGCGTCTGCGTCTGCCGGTATCCGTAGTCCCTGATACTCCGGGTGTTCTTTCAAAAGCATCCGAATGAGAATCGTTCGCCGCTCACTCTGGTTCATGAGGTTCGCCTGCCTTTCAAAACCTTTCTATAAAAACGCAGCAGTCTACCCGTTCAGAAGACTGCTGCGCTGTTTTTTCAAATCAGAACTCGTAGGGAGGGTTGCCGGAGAAGTCTGCAATGATGCCATGGGCATCCTCCAGATAGAACACCTCAAAGATGGGGTTGGCAGCCTCGCCGTACTGGCTCTTCACGATGGGGTTTGCGATGCACATCTCCTTGGCGGTCATGTTGTTCTCAAACACAGCCTTGCCATGCAGACGGAGCCATGCGTACTCCGGGCTGGAAACGGAGATCTCGATGTTGGGGTTTGCCTGCAGATCCTTGTAAACATCCTTCTGGTTGTTGGTGCAGAACCACAGCTTGCCGTCCAGCTCACCGGCAAACATGAAGGGACGGCACTTGGCCTTGCCGTCACGGCCTACGGTAGCCAGATACTGCACTGGGTTTGCGTTCAGAAATTCTACAACTTTATTCATGAGATGTACCTCCATACATTGTTTTTCCTTGACAGCTTTATTGTAATGCGCTTTGTGCGGCTTGTGAAGTACGCACAATATCGTGGTATAGTTACCTGCCGGTAACCATCAGAACTTGCCATTCTGATTTTGCCAAGTGGACTGGTCTGCGATGGTCTCCATCACATCCCAATGCTCAGCGATCTTGCCGTTCTCCACGCGCCACAGGTCATAGTAAGCGGTGGGAACACCGCCGTAGGTACCCTCGCTGACAGCCAGCACATAGTTGCCCTCGGCCAGCACCTGATGGGTCGTGGTGTAGATCATCTGAATGTTCTGCTGTGCCAGAGCCGCCAGCGCGTCCGTCAGACCGGACACGCCGTCCGCAATGTTAGAATTGTGCTGGATGTAGGTGTCACCGTCAAAGTAATCGACCATCTTGCCGAGGTTGTGGCCCTGCATCACATCGTACAGGAAGTTGTTCACCAACGCACGGTTCTCCTCGGTCTTGTCCAGATCCGTGATGGTCATGGTGCCATCCGTCTGGGTATGACCGGAAGGATTCGCTTCGGTCACGGCTGCGAGGTTGTCCCAGTGCTCTGCGATCTTGCCGTTTTCATCAAAGCGGAAAGATGTCGAACGCCACCTGCTCACCGGCACCGGCAAAGTTGTAGATGGTCTGAAGGAACACCTTGTCGCCATCCTCAAATGCACGGATGTTCTGCACCGTGGTCTTGACCGGAGCCGAAGCCAGATACTCCACCGAGCCGACAAAGGCATCTGCGCCGGTGCCGTAGGCGAGATTGTGCTGGATGTAACCGTCTGCCAGCAGGCTGCGGGCGGTCTTGGTGTCGCCCGTTGCAAAGGTGTTGATGAGAGCCAGTGCCTTTTCGGTCTGGCTCTGCTCGGCCTGCTGGGACTGGCAGAACAGATTCTTCCAGCTGAATTCCTTCAGGAAGTCCAGCGGGGAGGCTGCACTGGCCGAACCGGCAAGGATCGTGGCAGCGAGGGTGAGAGAGGCGGCACTTGCAATCAACTTTTTCATAATGGATTCTCCTTTGGATGTTGCGATGAGGTGTTGATTTCTTTGGAACTTTCGTCCCTGTGATTGCATGATACCACGACTGTGTCGATTATGGAAGTACACACAATATTGTGGTGTAGTTACCGGAAAGATACCATTGCGATGCTGCTTGCTTTTTTTGCGGTTGAACGCTATAATGATGCCGTAAAGCTGTTTGTGGTATCCGTGCATCCGGCACGATGACCACTTGAAATTCCCTTGGAGGTAATTATGGAAAAGGAGATCCTCAAAGAACTCCCGGCTTGCCCGGTGGAGACCACCCTGACCCTCATCAGCGATAAATGGAAGGTGCTGATCCTCCGGGACCTGATGCCGGGCACAAAGCGTTTTGGAGAGCTGAAAAAGTCCATCGGTCATGTGACCCAGAAGGTTCTGACCGCTCAGCTGCGGCAGATGGAGGAAACCAGGTTGCTGACCCGGAAAGTCTACGCGGAAGTGCCGCCCCGGGTGGAATATACGCTGACGGAACTGGGGTATAGCCTGAAACCGGTTCTGGATGCCATGTGGGCATGGGGCGAAGGGTATAAAAGCAGGCTGGAAGGGAAGGCTGAATAAGCGTATTTGCTTGCGCAGTTGTGATATGCATAAAACAGAAACATCTGCTAACCCGTATCAAAAGCAATACGGATTAGCAGATGTTTGGTTCATTAGACTTAATCTTTTGGCCTGCCATGCTCACATCCCAGTGACAGATAGTGCTCAATCTCCCCACCCAGCACAAGTTGGGCAAGGAGATAATGGAAAAATTTTCAAAAAAGTTGCAGATCGTGCAGGAAAAATTTCTTGTAGTCCGTTTTGTTAGGTGGTATCATTATAACGGTTTGCGCCGCTAACCCGGGGCAGCATCTCGCAGACAGGACGTTTTTGGCGGACGCTGTGGGGGAAAGCGCAGAACGAATGAAAACAGGCAGAAAGAACTTTTCTTTTTCATGAAACACAGGAGGTCAGGCTTTTCATGCTAGGTTTCAACAAGAAGACACAGGACACTTCTCCGCAGGAGAATACCGGCGGAGAAAATAAGGTGTTCCACTTTATCAAGACCCACAAAAAGCGCTGCATCGCGGTGGTCGCAGCCGCAGCGGTGCTGGTGGCGGTCATCGTGCCGCGCAGGAGCCGCAGTGCGTCGGCAGACCTTGCCTACACGCAGGAGAAGCTGGGGCGCCGCGACATCGTGAACGTCTACGACGGCAGCGGCACCATCAACGCCGCCGATTCCTACACCGTCAAGTCCCTCGTCACCGGCACGGTGCTCACAGCCGACTTTGAGCTGGGCGACAGCATCGAGAAGGGCGATATTCTTTACACCATCGACATTTCGGATGTGGAAAACAACCTCGCGAGCGCACAGCTCTCGGTGGAGCAGGCACAGCGCAATTACGATGACGCTGCGGATATGCAGAACGTCCGCACCAGGATCAGCGGCGAGGTCAGCTCCTTTGCAGTCGCCGCAGGCGACGCCGTGCAGGCTGGTCAGACTGTGGCCACCATCCGCGACACCTCCGTGATGCTGCTGGCCGTGGATTTCCCTGCCGCAGAGGCCCAGAGCTTTGTCGCCGGTCAGGCCGCACAGGTCATGCCGGACACCACCTTTGAGACGCTGAACGGCACCATCCGCTCCGTTTCCGGTGCAAACCCTGCCGGCGACGCCAGCCTGATGACCTGCACCGTCACCATCGCTGTTCCCAACGCGGGCAGCCTGACCACCGCACAGGCCGCTGTGGCACAGGTGAACGGCGTCAGCTCCCTCAACTCCGCACACTTTACTTACCAGCGCGAGGAGACTGTCGCGGCAGCTGTCTCCGGCACCGTGTCTGAACTCTGCGTCAAGGAGGGCAGCACCGTCCGTCAGGGTGACGTCATCCTCCGCATCACCGGCAAGGATCTGGACAAGCAGACCAAAAACGCCGCTGACAGCCTGCGCTCTGCCGAGCTGCAGATGTCTTCTGCCGAGAAGACCATCAGCCACTATACCATCGACGCCCCGATCAGCGGCACCATCGTGGATAAGAAGGTCAAGGCCGGCGACAAACTCAGCGCCAACGACACCGCCATGCAGAACCTCTGCACCATCTACGATATGAGCCATCTGGAAATGAAGCTCAATGTGGACGAGCTGAAGATCCGCTCCCTCAAGGTCGGCCAGGAGGTGGACATCACCGCCGACGCCGTCCCGGGTGAGACTTACAAGGGCGTCATCAGCAGCATCCTCGTGGCAGGCACCACCGCCAACGGCTCCACCAGCTACCCCGTCACCGTCCGCATCGACGACATGGGCGAGCTGCTGCCCGGAATGAACGCCACTGCGAAGATCACCACCGCCAGCGTCAAGAATGTTCTGGCCCTGCCCAACGCCGCCCTCGTCCGGGGCAGCTATGTGCTGGTGACCAAGGATTCGCCCAGCGCTGCCAATGCTGAGACTTCCATGACTGCTCCCGACGGCTTCGTCTACGTCAAGGTGACCACCGGCATCAGCGATGACGATTACATCGAAGTGAAGAGCGGCCTGCAGGAGGGCGATACCATCGCTTACGACAACTCCAGCGTCAGCGCGACCGACTTCTACAGCAACACGATGGCCTCCGCCGAAGGAGATGACGAATGAGCACGCTGATAGAATTTGATGAGGTCTGCAAGTATTACCAGATGGGTGATACCCTCGTAAAGGCCGCCGACCACGTCTCTTTCAAAATCAACAAGGGCGAGTTCGTGGCCATCGTCGGCCAGTCCGGTTCTGGTAAATCCACTTGTATGAACATCATCGGCTGTCTGGATGTGCCTACCGAAGGCACTTATCTGCTGGACGGCAGGGATGTCGGCAAGATGAGCCGCCGCGAGCTGGCAAGCATCCGGAACGAGAAGCTGGGCTTCATCTTCCAGCAGTACAACCTGCTGCCGAAGCTGACCCTTTTGGAGAACGTGGAAGTTCCTCTTGTGTATGCGGGTATCCCCGCCGCACAGCGCCGCGCGACGGCAAAGGCTGCCCTTGAGCGGGTGGGTCTGGGCAATAAGCTCAAAAACCTGCCCAACCAGCTTTCCGGCGGTCAGCAGCAGCGTGTGTCCATTGCCCGTGCGCTGGCCCGCGGCCCGGCGGTCATCCTGGCCGACGAGCCGACCGGTGCATTGGACTCCCACACCAGCCGCGAAGTTCTGGGAATGCTCCAGGATCTGCACAAGCAGGGCAATACCGTCGTCCTCATCACCCACGACAACTCCATTGCTGTGCAGGCCGAGCGCATCATCCGCCTCGAAGATGGCCGCGTCGTCTACGACGGCGACGCCCACGCACCTGAGGCAGTCGTTCAGCCGAACTTTATGATGGAAGAGCCGAAAGCCGGAGAGGAGGGGACGCAGGCATGATAAAGGAGACCTTCAAACAGGCCGTCCAGAACGTCTTGAGCAACAAAGTCCGCACCTTCCTCACCATGCTGGGCATCATCATCGGCGTCATGGCCGTCATCGTCATCGTCGGCCTCGGCAACGGCATGACCAAAATGATGCAGGACTTCTACTCCGACATGGGCAGCGATATTCTGGGCGTCAACATCATGACCGCCAGCACCCGCTCGGTGGAAGTGAACGATGTGTACAGGATCATCAAAGAAAAGCCCGAGTATTATAAGGGTCTTTCGCCGATTGCCAGTGTCGGCGACACGCTGCGGGTGGCGGGCGAGAAGTACCGCCGCACCTACATCAGCGGCGTCAACGAAGATTACACGACCATCAACAACTACAAGGTGGCCAAGGGCCGGGGCATCCAGTACACCGATTTGATAGACAACAAGAATATCTGTGTCATCGGCGACTATGTGGACCGCAGGATCTTCGGCGGCAACGGCCTCGGCAGCACCCTCAAGGTAGGCGCCAGCGAGTACCGCATCGTGGGCGTGCTGGAGGGCCGCTCCAGACCCGCCGCCCAGTACGAGGGCGGCAACGACGACATTGTTCTTATCCCCTATACCACCCTGATGAGCGTCAACAACACCAGCAGTGTCAGCCAGTATTATGTGGTCCTGCAGGACGCGGACCACTCGGATGAGGCACAGGAGTATATGCAAAAAAGCATCAAGAAGCTGGTCAGCAAGGACGACTATGTCTACGTCCAGAGCCTGAGCGCAGCCATGAAGCAGATGTCCTCCATGATCAACGTCATGGTGGGCGTCCTGACGGCCATTGCAGGCATCTCGCTGCTGGTCGGCGGCATCGGCATCATGAACATCATGCTGGTGTCCGTCACCGAACGCACCCGTGAGATCGGTATCCGCAAGGCACTGGGCGCACAGGAGAGCACCATCCTGACCCAGTTCGTCGTGGAGGCCGGCGTCACGTCGGCGCTGGGCGGCTGCCTCGGCATCGTGCTGGGCTACGTCGTGTCGGCCATTATCAACCAGATCCTTCCGTATATCCTGACGGATATTACCCTGAACGTCACCCCCTCGGCGGGCGCAGCAGCCATCGCCGTGGGCATCTCCTGCGGCATCGGTGTCCTGTTCGGCTTCCTGCCGGCCCGCCGTGCCGCCAGCCTGAACCCCA
>ERZ791897.652-NODE-652-length-23002-cov-3.147906_pt1 | contig 23002 bp, 31 predicted proteins | sample MGYA00510152_ERZ791897 | MGnify/ENA primary metagenome ERZ791897 (study PRJEB30046, sample SAMN00792050) | human gut metagenome | study: EMG produced TPA metagenomics assembly of the A metagenome-wide association study of gut microbiota in type 2...
AACCCGCGACCCCCACCATGGCAAGGTGATGTTCTACCACTGAACTACTTCCGCAAATGTTTATTCAAATTCGTTGATAACGTATCAACAGTTATATATATTACCGATAAAAACGTTTAATGTCAATACTAATTTTATATTTTCGTCAATTATTCCGATATTTATTAATTTTGACCTGAATGAAACCAACTTGGCAGATTGCCTCAAGCCGACATCTGGAAGCGGTTGCTGAATAGCGTTATAATTAAGACAAAAGGCTAATATAGTGATATATAGTTTTTTATAGTGCTCGAAAACGCATATTGCCGTCATCTAATGATATATAATGATATATAAATTTTCTAACCGTTGCACAAGAAACGGCCGTCATTTGACGACCGCTTTTTATTTTTTATTTTGCTTAATCAAAATACATGTCATAAATTTGCTCAACAAGTTCTTCTTAACAATAAATTCAAAAAATAAAAAAGCCCTAGCTATCATGCCAGGACTGTCTTTTATTATTCGGTTACATCTATTAATGATAGGTCTGAAATCTGGCCGGCTAATGATTCACAATCGATTTTTTCCAGCGGGAAAGAAAGTGCTTAGTGTTAATGCTATATCCTTGATATAACCGCTCTGATTGCCCAATTTCAGCGTGTAAATCATACCATCGGTAAATTCAGCCGTTCATCATTAACAAGCGCTATGACGTTAATAGTGCGGTCTGTGTCATCGACTTTGATTACTCGTGGATAAAAAAATAGTTGTTCCATTATATATGCTCCCTTTTGGTACTAAAAAAAGACCTAGCCGTTAAGCTAGGTCTAATCGTTATTTGAAAGTGCCGTAAGGCTCACCAGTGTTAGCGTTTCGGCATACCAGATAGCCGTATTGACCGTTGCCACGTGGTTGACGCAGCCAAACGAACCCGTTATGACGGCTCCATGCGTCATACTTAATCACGCTACCAGAAGGCAATACCGCGATTGACGTTGCGGTTACTTTAGCGCCCCACCGCAAATGCAGTGCCGTTGTACTCGTGAACGTACCATTTTCGGCGTGCCACTCATCGCCCAGTGCGTCCTTCCAGACCGTTTCAGCGGGCTTCTCAGCCGGTTGTGCAGGCTGTTCCGGTTGCTTAACTTCGGTTGGGTTAAACAGCGCCAAAGCGTTGTCAGTCAGTGTGATAGACCCGTCAACCTTGTAGCCTAACAGGTTATCAGTGTACTGCCATGCGTCAACATAGTTGGCACTTGGGAAATAGTTAAAGTTAGGCTCTTTGCCGTCTGCTTTACCGTTTGCCAATACGTATGCAGCAAGCCAAAAGAAATCGCAGTGTGGGTGGATTGCTTCCAGATCAAACTTAGGCAGCAAATATTTGTAGGTATAAAAACCGGTATGATAGCCGGCGTTGCGCAGCGTGTCAAGGAACACGATAACGCTTGACGTTGGCATGTTATTAATTTCAGCGTCAAGGACTAACAACGTGCCAGGCTTTACGTTAGCCTTTGCCTTAGCGTTGGCGATGAAGAACTCGGCTTCCGCCTTTGCTCCAGAATCATTGGTGAACTGTCCGAAATGGTAGAACGCAAAGCCGTTAACACCGCCCGCAGCAGCGTTATTTACTTCGCTTTGGATATAAGGGCTGACGTAGTTAGTGCTTTCTGTAACCTTAACGATTGCTTTAGTAGCGCCGATTGCGCGGTAATCGTTAGCGGTCAGATTGGCTTGATAACTAGCCAAATCAATCATGATTTCGCGTGCCATTTTTGACCTCCTCGTTCTTGTCTTCGTGAACATACTCATCGCTTAACTTGTAGATATACTGCTTGACGAAATCGGGAACGGGTACGCCCATTTGCCCCAGATTTTCAATGATCGAAACAGCATAGAAAAGCACATAAAAGATAATCAGCGTGTCGCCAGCACTCCGAAAGCCGTTGATGTCTAACATAGGGTACAGCGTGATAATGATCAGCAACAATGCCCCGTGCCGAATCAAGCCATCAGTGCCTTTACGACTGCTTGTTTTCTTGGTAACTAAAGACTTCAAAAATCCCGTGATAATGTCAGCAACGACAATCCAGACGAACAGCCACACGATTTTGTTATCGACAAGCATATGCAAGTGTTCAATATATTGCATATGGTATGGCACGTCTGGACCACCATCGGCAAGATATTTAATGATGTCCAATTCCTAACTCCTAACTGCCGCCTTGCTATGCAATACTGTTTATTTCATAGGCGACAAAATAAAAAAGATTACGCAGCCACGTAATCTTGTCCGGTGATTTCCTTGAATTGATCAGCGGTCAGCCAACCTACAAAAACCGCGTCCTTGCATTGTTGTACCGTGAACAGACCCATTGGGTAATACATCTTAAAAATAGAATACATAGTTTTTACCTCTCTTTAGTTAGTTGCCTTTGCGTTTGCCAGTAATGCACTGGTCAGACTAGCGATTTGCGTACCCTGCTGCTTAACCGTCATTTGCGTTTGCAGCAGCTGAGCAGTAAGTGCGCTGATTGCTTGACCAGAGTTGTTCGGCTCTTTGCTGGTGGTTTTATTCAGCTCTTCGATTTTTTCTTTGCTAAGCGTTTCAACCCACTTGTTTTTGGCGACATCAAGCTTTGGGCGATACATGCCAAGACCGTTTTCGTCAGATGGCTTGACTGTGGTTTCGTTAGCACTTAGAGTTGCGTTTTTTGTAGCGATTTCCAAGTTGTCCAAATTACCATTGCTATCATAATGATAGATGGTAATCAAATCTGAATTGCTGACCCAGTTTTGGCCGTCCCAATAAGAATTGTCGGATTGTGGTGCTACCAATGTTTGACCATCTGTCAACACAGCATTATCACCAACGTTTTCAGCTCCTAAAAACTCATGCATGCGATTTTTTGCATTGTAAAGATAAACTACTTTACTCATTAAAACACCTCCTAGCCAACAATCAGCAACGAAATCATAGCGCTAAATGGGGATAGATCGAAGTTATAACCATTTGTCATCGAAATTTTCCCGTTCCCTTGATCGAAACTCAAACCACTAGCGGGGCTGCCATCGATATATCCGGTTTGTGCGAAATACGAACCGAACAAGTTCTTGATATCGTCTGACATCTTAACAATATCAACCCGCTGTCCTTGTTTAACAGTTGGCGTAGTACACCAACCAGAAAATTCTAGAATTGTCAATCCGCCCGCTTTATATTTGCGCCAACACAAATTATTTCCACCGAAGCCATTAAGGCTGATCAGCCCAGCTTTGCTCCACTCAGTACCACTACCACTAGCAGCGTTCAACTTTTCAAAGTTGGCTTGGATAGCTTCTGGCCCTTTATCCATTCCGCTAAAAATCTTAGTAAGGTCCATTTTTTCACCTCTTAATTTTTAAAATAAATAGCCTTGACGCCATCGAATACGCCAAAGCTACCATCATCTAATTTTTGCATTAGTTGGTTGTCAGAGAATTTGTCAAACGATGAAAGAATCTCGAGTGTGCTAATGCCGTTAGCGACACTAACCACTTCAACTGACAACGTTTGACGATTCCCACCACCGAAAAAACCGCTAGGCTCAGTCCCAATTGGAACGCTACCTAACGGATATTCCAGATAGGTTACAGTGTAGGTTGTTCCTACTGTTAAAACCGTAGGAACACGAATACGAATGCCATGCGTGTTGACGGCCAGCCATGAGCCCGCTCCATCTCGAATGCCATTCCAAGCATAGACATGAAACCAATAGTTGGTTCGTGGTTTAAGGCCAGTTACCGTGTACGAATTGGCACTCGTGGTTGCAATCAAAGTAGTAGCGCCGTTCTTAGCGCTGCTATCTTCAATTCGAAACTGCATAAGATCACCCGCTTAAGTCCAACTCAACTTGACAGAGTTAGTCGTTACTTCGCTTGCCGTAAGGTTAGATACGTTGACCAGTGCTTCATAGACTGTGATCGTTACCACGTTTGACGTCTTAGTACCAATGGTTGCCTTAATCGTGGTCGTACCAGGCGCAATCGCCTTGATATTGCCAGACTGATCAACCGTTGCAACCGTTGGCGTGGTACTGGTCAGCGTGTAGTGCCCGTCCGTTTCATTAGCAGGTTACCGTTACGCTGGCCTTAGCCGTGCCACCGACTTCAAGTGCCGTCTTATCAATCGCAATCGTAATGGATTGTACTGGAATTTCGCTCGTAGTTACCGTTACAATGTTCGACTTGGCGCTTTCACGCAGTCCGTTGTAGCTACTTACGGCAAAACGATAGGTCGTTTTTGCTTGCAGACCCGTAACCGTGTAGGTTTTCTGGTCGGTAACTTCCGCAATCTTAGTAAGTTCCCCGCTCTCGCCTACACCTTGATAGATGTAATACTTCAACTTAACTGTATCCCCTTAGTTTAGTTGCGCCATTCTAGCCGTTGCGTGTGCTCATCAATATAGATAGCCCGCAGATCACTAGGGCTTGTCGGCTTGCTGAAATAGCCTGAACCGCCTGCAAGGGCGCTCTTGCCTTTGCCTTCTCCAGTCAATGCTAGTTGTGCGTTAACGTTGCCCAGACTGACCTTGATTGTCTTGTAGCCATCGCGAACATACCATGCACCGGCGCTTGATTCAAAGTTCGGCGCGTCATCAAGATAAAAGTTTCTCGGCAACCGAACCTTAATCGTGTTAGCGTCTGGATACGTAGCCATGCAAGGGACTAGCTTTGTGTTAGTCTGACCAAACCCACTTGGACCACTCCCTAGCCCGTTAGGTTCAGTGCCGATTGCATATTCGTAATACATGACTTTCGGCTCTGGATAATCGGCTTGATTGTGTACGATTGTGATTTCGTAACCGTAAAGCAAATCTTCCAGACTGTCGGCTGTTACCATGCTTGCGTTACGCTCGGCAACCATGCCATTAGACAGTGCAATGACGTTGGTACCGTCTGGGGTTTCGTCCTTATGCTTAACGCGAATTTGCCAAACAGCGCCATGCCCGTCATCGTAGTTATCCCAACCTTTCGTGATTGCAAGGTCGTTCGCAGCTAACGCAGCATAGCTTTGCATGGTCGGGACATCGCTGAATTGCCATGCTCGATCGTGGAACTGAGCTTGTTTCAGCGTTTCTTGGATTTGTTGCGTCATCTCCAGCAGTTGATTATAGCGAACGTACAACCCATTCTTAGGGTCGTTCACTTCTGCCATTGCGTCGTTCAACGATTGCTTGTACTTGGTCAACCAGTCGTTAAATTCCTTGCTGTACGTTTCGCCCGCTTCATTAAGCTTGTCCTTAATCGCGTTGCCTTTGTCGGTTACTTGCTCAAGGATTCGTTCAAACTCTCCGATATAATCTCGGCCGGCATTCCCAACGTGTGCAAAAAACTGGTCATCGATAACATCAAAATCCATGTCAACGGTTGATACCGTTTGACCATCTCGCCCGATGAACCGAACAAAAAACTGTTGCCAGTGTCCAGGCACGTTAAATGTGCGCTCGTCAAAGTGTAACGTTACCCGTCCCAATGCGATTTGGTCGTTGCGATCATTAGCTTCAACATGGTAGATATGCTTGTGAACGTATCCTTGACTGTCGACACCGCCATATTCGTATTTCCAGCCCCGCATATCAACGGGAAGACTGTTGCTAGTAATATACACCGGCAAATAGTCGTCAGTATCGCCTACACGGCCTTTGAAATATCCGCTAATGTCTAAGATCTGGTCTTGATAGCGCGTTAGATCAAGCGTTAGCCGTGCCTTTTCTCGTAATGCCATTCATTCACCTTCTTTCATCGTTCATTCAAAGTGTCTTCATCAAGCCCATAAGAATCCAAGAAACCATCTACTTTGTCCTGCTTTGCAGCTAACAGTTCAAAGCCTTTCACAATAGCTTCCCGAACATCTTTCCCATACTGGGCTTTGCGTATCGTTTCCGCAATGCTTTTCATATCATCGGTAGTTGCCATTAGTTAGCTCCCTTCAACTTATCAACTTCAGCTTTTAGTACGTTAAAGTCCGCCTGTGATACATAGCCCGCCGGTATCTTATCGTTAATGATCGTTTGCAGTTGACGCATGTCAAACTTAAGCTGCGTTACGTCTTCACTACTTGTCACGTTCTGAATAATCGTAGTTGTGCTTGACGTGTTAGATTGACCGCTCGCTTGAACCTCAGCTACACGGCTAACGATAACCTTAACCCGCTCAAAGTCTTGCGCTTGACGGCTCGTTTCTAGTTGATAATCGGTCAGCCCTAACGACTTATCGCCGATAGTCAGCGTTGACTTGTGCGGTTGCAAGAGATCCACTTCTTTTTGCACCACTCGCAGCAGTTGTGTTTGTGCTACATACGGATTGATAAACATATACCGATCAGCAACTTTGAAATGATCAAAGTTAGGCAAGTTTAACTCAACCGCGCTGACTTCCCAGCTCTCTGGCACTCGCTGTGCGTCAATCCATGCTTTTGCTTGGTTCATTAAATCGTTAGCGTCGGTTACTTCGTTAAACTCAATCGTTCCGTTGATAATGCCGAATTCTTTTTGCAAGTCTGGTATATCAATGTAATCGCGCCCTTCGTTGACGCTAGTAATCGTTAGCTTTGGCCTAGCAGCATTTGAGTTGCTGACCTCTTCTTTCTTACTCTCGTCTTCAGATTGTGAGCCATCGCCACCGTTTTTGATTAACGCTTGCGGGTCTAACCAAGTGCCATCGTTAGTGAACGACTTTTTGACGGCTTCATAAAAATCGGCCTTAGTAACACCAGCGTGCAAATGGTCAGTGTTTCTCCAACCGATACCATCGCCGGTTTTGACTTTATCACCGATGTTAACGCGAATCTGACCGGCACTACTGAACGCCTCTTGATAGACGATATTAAAACCGTCCGTACTATGCGTTACAACGTAGTTGCCAAGTCCGCCCATGTAGCCTTTGAAAACTACCGTGCCACCGTGAATAGCATGCACTTCACTACCCGGGTGATCTACGGAACCAAAATCTAATCCATCATGAAATGAATTAGGTCTAAAGCCACCATCATAGCCGAATTTTTGGGCTTGGCTAAAACTGCCTTCGCCAACGCTAGGAAACGGCCAGCCCCAACCATTTGTTGTCGTCGTTGTCGTGGTATCACTAACTGGCCCGTTAACTCGACGGGTACCAGTTGGGCTCCAACCACCTGCAACCGAAATATCGGCAAGCCAGTTAGAATCGTTGAACATTGCTAAAAGCTGATGGAATCCTTTATGAATGTCTTCGTAGCCTTGCACCTTCCAGGAATCGAACGTCTGTTGGATATACTGTAACAGCCCCGTTGACGGGTGGCCCGCCTGCGCGTTGCTGTCCCAGTTGTTCGTGACGGTTTCGCTACCCCCAGATTCCTGATTGATACGCCTTAGAACAGCGTTCAACCCGTTCTGGTCAAGGTTGACGTTCATCATCTTCGCAGCATGCTTAATGGCTTCTGTCCAATCGCCATTAATAGCAGTTGTTGCACCGCCACCAGTCGTTATTGTTGAGTTTTCGCCGTCAACCTCGACTTTCTGGGGTTCTAACTGTTTGCCCAATGGAACGAGTCTAGTTATGACCTTTGTAGGGTCAATCGTAAGGCTAGCCGATTTCATGTTAACTGCTAACTGGATAGGCGTATCGCTCTTGTGAGCGTTGCCAATATCAGTTACATAGTCAAGCATGTTCGGGCCGTCCGGCTTGTACTCAGTTACCAGATACCCGCCCAGCTCGTTAATCAGCTTGTCTTTGATTGCGTCCCGTGTTTTTGGATAGTCAATTTGCCGATAGGCGTCATCTTTGCTATTGGTAACGTTGCAGTTACGCAGCTTGAACTGCTTATACTGTGGCACTTGGCTGTTGTGAACATCAATCAGTGATTGCAGAAACTCTTTCGGTGTTAACCCAACCGCTTCATAGAAACGCTGAACGCTATCTAACAGATACGCTTCAATGTCTTCGAACGTATACGTTCTGATGAAACGCCCGCTTGACTGCATTTCTTTTTTCGGCTTGATTGCCCGGCCACGAAACAGCAGTTTATCGTCATCATAGACTTCAACATGTGTGTGCATTGGCTTAACGTTGTCAAACAGCAAGTTATCACGGTTTACGGTTAACTCCAGATCATCAATATCAGTTTCTTTGATCGTTAACTTGCCTTCGCTGACCGTGCGATTTACTCGCTGATCAAGCACGATAAAGCCGTTCTTATCAGTTGGTTCGTTATACCCGATAATTCGATACATTAAACCATCTCCTCACGTTTAAAGACGAACTCTATTGTGCCGTTGCCAGACAAATTAATTTTGTTGTCGCCTATATCAAGCACTACTTGCGTTTGCTTGTAGTTGCCGTCATTAAGCGATACTTCGCCGAAACTTCCTTTTGCTTTGACGTTACCGGTTACCACGAAAGACGATAAAACCGGCCGTGAGCCAATGTTTTTAACATTGACGTCCTGACTGCCGTTGACGCTGAACTTCACTTGTTGCCATATCCAGTGTGGAAAGAAAACATCGTCCCAGTAATCAGCGCCTTCGTTGTGGTTCGTGTAAGCATAGGGATAAGCGGTGAACACGATTGACGCTTCAAGCGTTTCGTTGTCGCTGCTATCGTCAACTTCAACACTCTTACACTTGGCCCACCAGTAGTACACCGGCTCGTGAGTATCAACTAACTTGCCCCAGTTGTGGGGCATTAGTTGCCGTTTCAGCTCTTGCTCAAAGCCTTTGCGGTTGTGATACTCTTCGCCGACATACAGCAGTTTATAGGTGATTTCTCGATTGTTGAAGAACCGTTCGTTATCAATCATTGAAAAATCATAGCTACCTTGACGATACGGCACGCTCTCGGTGATTTCTTGCTCTTCCGGTGTCGGTGCCGTTCGTTCAGTCAACCACCAACCAGATTTAATGCTATCGAAATCAGCGAAAGCAAAGCCTTCAACGTTCGGCAACGTGTCAACGTCAACTTCGGTTGGCGGTAAATCTCTGAATATATACTCCATTAACTCCACCTATCCTTTAATGCTGTTCGTTGCCCTAATCGTTGATCGTAACTGCCAGCCGTTGCACCGACAAGCACGCCAGAATCAAGAATCATCGTTGTATCTTTACCTGCAATTTGACGCAGTAAAGCGTTGTTCTGCATTTGCAAAGTGCTGTCTTGCATGGTCAACGAACCGGCGAACCGTGATTGTACATCGCTTGCCATGCTGTTCAAGCGGTTAGCGAAACCAGATACATCAGGTTGCATTGCGTCGGTGATTTGCTTGTTCATCGCCAAGACTGACTTTTGAACATCGCTAAAGCCATCAACTAACCCGTTGCCCAGACCGTTCATGATTGCATGACCGGCCGGAATCAGCAAACGCCGGTCAACGCTGATAGGCCCTTTGTGGGCTTTAATCCATTTGGCAATGCCACCGACAAACGACTTGACACTTTCCCAAGCCGATTTAAGACCGTCAAGCAAACTGTTCATGATTGCTCTACCTTCGGCGCTCAGACTAAAGTGCATAACGCCTTTGATAAAACCAACACCGGCGTTAAAGATACCCCTAAGCACTCCCCAACCAGCTTGGGCAACTCCGGAAAGGGATGTCCAGATACCGCTAAAGATTGATTTGATACCATTCCACGCTCGCGTCCAATCGCCTGTGATAATGCCGATAAAAACATCGAACACACCTTTAAGCACTTGCCAACCCTCTTGGAACACCGCGACAACGCCGTCCCAGATTGACTGGGCAATTTGAATCAGTCCGGAAAGTGAACCGGCAAAACCAGATACGATTGCACCGATCAGATACATGATCGCTGACAGTGCAGCTTGGATAATACCGATAGCAGCTTGAATCAATGGCATTAAACCAGTAATGATCGTGCTAATTCCCGCAGCTAAGACAGCAACTGCATAGACAACCGCAACGATTGCGCCGACAAGTAACGTACCGATAATGCTTGCAACTTGTTGAATCACCGGCATTAATGGTTGCAACGCTTGCATTAAGTTAAAGAATGCTTGTTTAATGCTTTCAAACGCTGGTTGCATTGCTTGCCAAGCGATTTGAACCGCCTGTACAAAATTGTTCCAAGCGCCGACGATAACGTCGATTGCCGGTTTAATGAGTGGATAGAAACTATTCCAAGCGTTTACAGCCGTATCGCAGAATGATTTCCAAGCTTTTTTACCGCTTTCGGTTTGCGTAAGCCACCACGCAAGCGCAGCACCAACGGCAATGATAGCCGCAGCGATCAAAACATAAGGATTAGCAGCAGCAATCAAATTTAGTGCTTTTTGAGCGCCTGCAGCTATCTTGCTTTGATCAGCCATGAAAGTTAATGCTGACCCCGCAGCTTTTGAGCCAGTAGCCATTGAAGTTAAAACATTGCCAACGGCAAAAACATCTTTAGCAACTTTCCAAGCAGTTTTTGCTCCGTTGATAGCGCTGGTTAATGTTTTAAATCCTAAAAGCCCGCTACCTATGCCGACAACCAAAGGCGCAAGCCAATTTCTGTTTACACTGATAAAATCAAACAAGACTTTTAGCGCGTTCAAAACACCGGCGGTTGCTTGCGTTACAACTGGTTTGATAACAGTAAAAGCACCATTGATTGCATACTTAAGGTTGTCCAATTGGCTCGCAATAGACCCAAAGCCAGCACCTTTAAAACCGCTATTAATCGAACTTATAATCCCCTCAAGGTTTTTAACAACCGAATTTTTTAAGTTGGTAAAACTTGTTCTGATACCAGCCGAGTTTTTCTTAGCTAATGCATGCAACCCATTCATTCCGCCGTCAAGCTCTATGAACTTATTGTTTAAATCGTCCATAGAAATTTTTCCGTCTTCCAAGGCTTGGAATAAATCTTGCTTTGCAGATTTTCCAGTATAGCCGAAAGCATTAGCAACTTTTGTTAAAGCCGTTGGCATAGTCGTCATTAACGTATGCCATGCCGTCGCGTCAACTTTGCCAGCAGCTAACATTTGAGTGTATTGCAGAAGGCCTTGTGAAGCTTCGGTCGAACTAGCACCACTAGCCAAAAAAGCGTCATTCAGCGCTAACGCAGATTTAGCGCCTTTAGTAGCACTGCCAGTTAACATGCCCAATTCTTGACCGATTTTAGTAATGCCATCAAGCGAAGTAGGCAATCCATCAATGCCTTTTTGCATGATTTTACTAGACTTCGCGACATCTCGTGCCGAATATCCTAACGCGTCCATGACCACTGGATACTTGTTAAGCGTATCGAAACGATCAATCGCCCCGCCGATTGAATCTTTAACAACGCTAAATGCCTTGCCTGCAACTGCAACAAGCCCCAATGACGTTGCAAGATTTTTAACAGAACTGGTTGCCGATGTTGTAGCGCTTGACGTTTGGTTGCTTTGTCCAACGACTTTGCTAAGACTATCAACAGCCGCTTCCATTGTTTTGGTGAAATTCTGATCGACGGCGGAAAGAATCGCCTCGATGCTCATTTCTTGTGCCATTCTAACCGCCACCTTTCCATGCTTGCATATCAATCAGACCGCGCTTTTTAAGCTCTCTAAATTCCTTGTAGCGCCGTTGAAACAGTTTCGTGGTATTTTCCTTGCCATTGTCGTTAGAACGTCCATACTGGGCGTTAATCGCCGATAATGACTTGGTTATACCGACATCTTTAAGGAACTTTTGAACAGACGCGTACTTCCACTTTGGATTTTTGCCACCAATGGTTGCCTGAACAGCATAGTTGTACCACGCTTGATATGCCTGGTCTTCACGCTTGCGAATTGCTCGCAGCTCGTACGCTTCAAGCCGCAGTTGATACTCAGCCAACGTGATACGCTCTGCCTGTTTTAGATCATTAAAGCCTAGATATGCCAGGCAGTTGACCAGAATCATGCGATATGTCTCTTCGCTTGTCTGGTCGTTCTCTTGACTATCTAGGCTTTCAGATTTTTTGTCGCAGTCCGTGCAGCATTGCTCGATTTAAGTTCGTGTTGAACATCATCAAACAGCTTATCAATATCGGTATTCGTGTCGTCAAGGTAAGCGTCAATATCGCTCAAAGATGGTCGCTTTTGGTTGTCCCATGCAGCGCAGTAAAGCAAGTCAGCCAAAACGGCGACATCATAGCTTTGCAGTGCAGGGATAACCTTAGTTAGCGCCATGCCGAAATTCTGCTTAATGCCTTGTACATTCAGCGTCAAGCCGACTTTTTGATCAAGTTCGCGAATAAAACGGACGCCAAAGTTTAGGTTGACGTCCTTCCCGTTAACTTTGATTTGCATTTAAAGCCCTCCTAGTTGTCGCCAACGCCTTGTCCGGCGTCAGTTTCTTTGTTCCAAGCCTTACCAGCGCCATCAGTACCATCATTCTTTGGCGTGCCTTCAATTGCACCAACACCGCGGAAAATGTAAGCCAATTCTGCCTCTTGGTCTTCGCTCAGCGTTACCCAGCCACGAACTGGACCATAGTCAACCGTGATAGTCGTTTCACGGCTCGAAACATCGTCCGGGTCGTTGTCGTTGCTGTCTTCGGTAACCTTGCCCCGCAGATACAGTGCATAGTACTGACCGTCCGCATTCTTGCGTTGTCGGTTGACTGCCCAGAACTCCATTTCTTCGTTGTCGAAAATGGAATCAAGCAGCTGGTCGGCAATCTTGGACCAGTTGTTGACAAATTCAAACTTGAAATCAGTTTCCAAACTCGACGTCGTAGTTACCGTGCCAGACTTAGTTTTCTTTTTGTCGGAATCACGCTGTGGGTCGATGTTCAAGCTCGTTTGATATGGGATAAGCTGACCGGCTACTTTAGCAGCCTCTGCCAATTTGCGGGCATAGACAACGACATTAACACCCTGGATTTTCTCTAAATTAGCATTTGCCATTCTCTCACTCCTAACTTAATTCGAATACAAGCGACACAATTCCGTGCATTAACACGGTATCGGGCACGCTTGTATCAGTGATTATTTGATTACTGTTAAGCGACGGCCGACCCACGAACCGGAAATTTTCGGAAAGTAAAACGCCATGTCCAATAGCAGACAAGGCGTTCATCATTTTTGCCACGTTGTAGCGATTCTCTCCAGTGTCCCACACGTTAAGCGTGATATCGATTCTAGCCCCGTAGGCGTCTTTGTACGGGCTAATGATGGAATTTACATCACCAACGTTAACGAACGGGTATGGGGCATTCTCGCTCTCTAACGGCAAATGATCATACACGGTATAGCCTAGCTCTTGTGCTTTAGAAAATACCGCGTCGAATAGTTCCTGTTCAGGTATCATGCCTTCGCTCCCTTCCTTACTTCATCATTTTCTTTAGATCGTTAACAAACTGAACACTCTGGTACGCAAATGCCGGTTTAAGTGTAGGCCGTGCCGACATGAATCGAGAACCGAATTCCAAGTAAGGGAAATACTCAGTGTGTGGTGCAACAGCTACCGTCATGCCAGCGTTTGAGAACGTAGTAGACAGCGAACGTCTAGTAGCACCAGTTGCATAACCAGCTGTATACGCAGCAGCCATGTTCTGTGCCGTTTTCGTCTTAAGCAACGCACCATGTTTAGCAACAATCGTTTTCGTTTGCGTCGCCATCATCATAGGTCGCTTGGCGATTGCTCGTTGTAGTTCCCTAGCGCCTTTAATTTGAAACGTTACTTTAGCCATTGCTTTCACCTACAATCAAAGTGAACAGTTTTAACGGTTTTCGCATTGTCTGCAGTACATACTTTTGCTTTCCATCGTCAATGGTCAGGTATGACCACTTAGGCGGTGCAGCATAAAGTCGTATCACTAGACTGTTCTGCTTATAATCGCCGAACAATTGCACCGACTTAACCGTACCAACGTCAGTTACGTTTCCATGTAGCATTGAAACTAGCTTTTCGCCGCCTACATAGCCGTGTGTTTTGGGGTCATAGCGCCGTTCCGATTTGTCGTAGAACTTGATTACGTGGTCGAAACGCATTTAATCGCCCCGCTTTCGATAGAACGGGTCAACCGTAGTTAGTACGCCATGACTATGACGTTTGCGCCAGTCGTCAATATCAGCTTGAAAATCATCAAAATCATTGCTGTTAAACGTAATGCTTTCGCCTTCCTGAGTGTATGACGCCATACCCTCGTTTTTTAAGCGATTGTAGCGCCGTACAGCAACTTCAATCGGAATGTAAGCTAATTCGTTAGGCACTTGTTCGCCAGCGTCTAAGGCTAACTTAAACCGCAGTTGTAAGTCAGTGTTTTTGATAATCAGCGCCAAAACAGAATCTTGGCTTGTGTCATCAGTCGCAAGCCCTAGCATTGTTTTTAAATCGTCAAGACTTGCCATAATAAATCACCTTATCTACTAGTGTCCCACACCGCCAGCTTCAGCCGCTGCTTGAACCGTTGCGACAACCACCTTCGTATCGTCATATAGGAACGCTGCAAAGTGTTCAGTTGCCGTCATCTTAGTAGCATCATGATCAATATCTTGTTGTGTCTTAAGTAGTACGTTACGCTTCATGACCAGTTTCAGTGCTGGTGAGCTTTGGTTAGCCTTGATCAAAATCATCTCGGTATCAGTCAGCTTCTTACTCCGTACGATTTGAGCACCCAAAACATCGTAGTATGTGCCGTTGATAACTTGGTTAGCTCCGGCTTCACTACCTAGCTTCTTGTTAATTGCGTCCATACGTAGTTTAGATGCCGTCTTAGGGCTCATGACAGCAACGACAGTGGAATCATCTTCATCATTGAAGACATCAAGTGCCGTTTGCAGGCCTTCAACCGTTGGCGTGATCGTTGCCTTTTGACTGCCACTCTTCGCAGCAGTCAGTACGGCCGTATCAACAAAATCAGCAATGCTCAGTCCCAGTTGCCGAGTGCTTTCACCAATTGCATCACCGTAACCAGACAGCACAGCTTCATCAGTAATCATCGTACCCTTGGCTGCTTTTTGAACCTTAACCTTGGTCATCTTAGTGCCTAATTTGTCGAACGGGATCGCTTGGCCTTCGGCAATGTTTTTTGCATCACCAATGTAGGTGAATTTAGGGAATTGCAGAGTATCACCGGCGTTGCCAACAAGCGTGTTATCAACTTGTGCAAGTGGTGTGAACCGCATTGCGTGTTGCATCGTGTATTGAACAATTGGCGCATTGACCTCAGGATTTACCAGGTCCGCAATCATCGTCATGTTATCTGCCATAGTTATTTACCTCCTAGAATCTTCACATATTCGTCGGGATTCTCACGCTGAAATTTAATTCGGTCGGCGGGTTTCAGTTTGATAAGATCGTTAGGCGTCAATGGCTTAACCTTCTTCCCGCTAACTCGTGGCGTCTTCCCCGCTAAAAGTTTGTTTCGTTCATCTTCTCGAATCGCCTCAATCGCATTCAGCAGCACGTTCACGTTTGCTTGAGTGCTTTCGGCGGTATCAGTTACAACAAGATCAAGCAGACCGTTATCAGCGTTGTTAAAACCACCGTCTGCTAACATTTGCTTGGCACTATCGCGCATTTCGTAGCGTGCCAGTTTTGCAGTAGCCTCTTTTGCTCGCTTGTTTGCTTTTTCCAGTTCGTAGTTAGCCTTTTGTTCGGCGTTCATACGGGATAACTTCTTGGCCTCGTCTTCCTTGGCCTTAAGCTGTTCCTTTTGACGTTCCAAACGTTGGCTAACAATCTTGTTAACTTCGTCTTGCGTGAAAGTCTTGGCTTGTTGCTCGCCATGCTTTTCTTCGCTATCACTTGGCTGTTCTGGCTCGGTATTTGGTGCACCGTCCGAACCTTCACCGCTTTGTTCAGCGAAAAATTGCAACATCATTGGCAAGCTATGAGTTTTAACAAGCCCGCTTTGTACTAACTTTTTGTACATGGATACACCTCGTTTTAAGCCCGGTCGGCTATATAGTCCGAACTTGTTCTTTTAGGCCTGCAAATAAGTCAAAAAGGCCAAAATTTAAGCATGAAAAAAGAGAACCCTTGCTATGCATGAGTTCTCTTGAATTTGTTTTTAATTCGGAAAATAAAAAGGCCTAGCCGCAGCTAAACTTTCTTTGCACCAATAGCTTTTTCAAGCGTCTTTGAACGTTTACCGCCGACAAGATTATCATCTCTGCCATCAACCCACGTTTCAGATATGCTGCAACGACAATTTGGGTGCTCTGGAATCTCTGGCACTTTAGCAACCGTATAGACACCTTCGCCGAATCCACTATCACGACTTGCAATCGCTCGACAAGCAGGGCACGCTTTCGGTTCGGCCAGCCACTGGACGTAGTTGTAGCCGTGCTTTTTAATCGATTCAAGTTGCACGTTCGTTTGGATTCTCGCACTTTCAGTCCGTGCTAATCGCTCGGTTACATATCTTTGATTGCCAACCGCTGTTTTAACCTGATCACGTAGCCGTGTAGCAATTTTACGTGGGTTTTGACCCTGTATCATGCCAACACTTAAAACCTGGTCTAACTTGGCTTTAAGGGCGTCTTGGTCAGCCCACAATCGTTGGCTAAACGTTGCCCCATTGGTTTGCGCCATTAGAATTTTAGCAGCGTCCTTGCCAGTCCAAGGCGAACGTTGAGCACTGTCCATCATGATCCCGGCTTGTCTAATGACTTCCTTTTGATAATCACCGCTCAGCTTGTCCCGTAGACTAGAATCGACTTTGATGTTAGCTCGCAGCATATCAAGACCAACTTCAGACTTAAGATGTTCAAGCCGGTTGATTCGCATTGTAGCGTTGTAGACTTTCAAGCGTTGGTTCACCTGGTCGCTAAAATCAGCATACGTTACTTTATGACCGTTAGCTCGCATTTTCTCCGCCTCAGCCACAATCGACTTAGCTTTGGTTTCATACGCTTTAACGTCCATTTGCGTTACTTGGTCTTTACCCACACGGTTAAGCTCTTTCTCGATACTATCGTTAATATCTTCAATCGCTTGGTTGTAGTAGGTTTCAAGCAACTTGCCAAACTCGGCGTCATTTTCAAGCTGTTTGAGTTGCCAGGCTTTCTCTTGCTTGGCTCGCTCTTCCCAATAGCTACTTGGCATCTACATCATCGCTTTCAGTGTCCTGCTTTTGCTGATCAGTCATGGAAGGCATAGCCTGCAAGTTGTTACGCACGTCTTCGGCTTGTTCTTCCCGCATACGATCAATTTCCTTCTTCGGATCATCAACGATTGACAACGTGCTTAACTGGGTTTCCTTCGATACGATACCCGACAACATAGACGCAGTTTGTGCCTCGTTCTCAACGTCAAGCGGAATGTTACGCGCTGGAACGATTTGCAAGTCTTTCATAACATCAGCACGGCTAACCGTGCCAATCGCCTTGCCCAGACCTAACGCAGTGCCCAGCAGTTGGCGCAAACTGATTGCAAACTTACGGTCTTCAAACGCAGCTTGATTCTGCATGCTTAACAACTTGTAGCGAATCGCAACCCCGCTTGCGTTACCGCTAAATGCTTCATCGTTAAGGTTGGCAACCATTGCCGTTTGAAAAATATCATCTTTCAAGCGACTAAGCATGTTTTCTTGCATGTTGTCGCCATCAGGCTTGGTGATGAAATCAACTTCGCCTTGCGCAGCGTCTGCACTCGGCGAGTAAAGCACGTGGTCTTGCTCAAGATTGAGAACTGTTTTGCCGTCTTCATCTTTTGGCAACGGAATACCCAGAATCTTAAGATAAGCGTTGTCAAAGTAAGCAACCTGGTTAGCCTTCTGACTGATTGCCCTATCATACTCTTCAACCAACGTATCAATCTTGCCAACCAGTGAAAGTCGTTCATCGTTGGCGTAGAATTCAGCAGCAGGAACATAACCGAACAAGTGGTTGGTCTGTTCCGTTGTCTTGCCATCGTTGCCGAAATAAGTAATTTCTTTGTCGGTATAAACTTCACCGCTCAACTGGTTGTTGTAGCTTGAATACCGCACGAACGCAACGGGATTTCGTTTAATCGTCGTGTCGTAGATCATAAAGCTACTATCGGGCGCAGCAACCGCAATTTCAGTTTCACTGTTCTCGTTCTGATAGGCCATCATGTACGACCGACCATAGATAGCAACTTGTTTGGCAACTTCGCTTAGTTTGTCTTGGAACGAGTTGACGTTTAACCAGTCTTGCAATCGTTCGTTGGTGCTATCATCATCTAACGCAATCTTAGGTGGCTTACCGATGAAATAACCTACATACGTATCAACAACATAGTTAGCCCAGTTGCTAATGATTCGATTGTCCGGTCGCATTGAGTAACGATCACGTGGTTTGCGCAAAATATCGTGGTTACCGCTATACAAGTCGTAGTAGTGGTTATACTTCATAGACCGTTGCCGATTCTCGTTGACAAACTGCATTAAGCTAGTCGTGTCCAGCTCTTCACCAGCGAATAGATATACGCCTTCTTTGGTAACGTAGCAGTTTTCGCTAATCGTCTTTTGAATTGCCATTCTCTCACCTCTTTTTTAGAAATATCTTGAACGAATCGTCCGTGCTTGGTTGTCGCGGTGTTGGTTAAATACTGCATAGCGTAGGCTGTCCATTACGTGGTCGTTCTCTTTGACAGGCTCGCCGGTCTTGTCGTCCCAGACGTACTGATAAATTTCGTCCAGAAACTGGTCAACGCCTTCTTTAACAACGAAGAACTTGCCTTGTTTCATATACTCGCTAACCTTTTCGATACCAGCCATCTTTGCCTTGTTAGCGTTGCGGGCTTGAATGCCAGCTTGCTGAAACTCGCTCACGTTGTCAGGCCGTGCAGAATCGCACCAAAAAAGGATATTCCGGCCGTACTTGGCTTGAATATCCTTCGCAATGCTTTTCCAGTAATCAATAAATTTGAACTGTTTCGTGTGCTCTTCGATCAGATAGACGTTGCCTTGCCTATCGTCGCCAAAGACCGTAATAACACCGGCGTGGTCAAAACCCCAGTCGACACCACAATAGTAGCTCAAGTCGTCCGGTAAGTCCTGCTTGTCTATCATCATGGTTCGCTTGTCAAAATCACGATAAACAACGCCATCACCGCTGACCCATAAACCTAAAATATCACGATCGTAAAAAACCCCGCTCGGTTTAGACGCCTTCAAAGATTCGACGTAATCGGCTGATAGCGTTGGATTATCGTCAATCGTGAAATTAAAGTATATCGTTCTCGCTTTGGGGTCGTCCTTATCAATATGGTTAACTTTAAGCCAATGCTGCGGGTTGTCTGGGTTTGTGTCGCAAATAATCTTGCTATTAGGCTTTGAACAACGGTTATTGATTTCTTCAAAAACTCGTTCATTTGCCAAACTGGCCTCATTTACATAAGCACCATATGAAGTAAAACCACGTGCACCGGCTAACCCACGAATAGAATCTGTATAGATTGGCGTAATATCAACGCCAAACAAATGAAAATGGTTATGCCGGTCTGGTGGTAAATCAATACCAAACGTGTTTGAAATACTTAAAATTACATTGTTATAAATTGAACCGCTAGACGCACCAGCCAAGATATATTGCGGGTGTTTTTCGCCTTCTAGTTCTGCTTGCTTGGCAACTCTACGTAATTCAAGCAGGAACAAATAGTTATTTATGAAAGTCTTGCCACTCCGAACTGCTCCAGATAGTATCATCATACGAAAGTCTTCATTTAGATACGTATGCAGAACCTTATTCTGCTTTTCCGTAAATAAATCAGTTAGCATTCTCTTCACTATCCTTGCGTTCGATTGTAGTAAGCATTTTATCAATCAGCACTTCGACATCTGCGCCGTTTTCTTCAAGCGACTTTGCCCTTGCCTCCGCCACTCGTGCATCAGCATTAGCCTTACGGATCTTAGCCCGTGTAAGCTCAGGCGTATCATTATCAGACAGCATACCGGCCATTTTCAGAATGGTGGTTGCTGATTGCAGCTGAACCATTTCAGACTTGGCGTTCAATAAGTCAATTAATGTCCTAAGTGCCAGGCTCTTGTACTTCCCCTTGATTGCTTTGGAAGCATAAGCATTAAAGGCTGGCTCATACCATGAGCGCTTGCGCCAATGTGAAACAGTGGTTTCATTCTTCAAGCCAATCTTAGGAGCAATTTCTTTATTGCTATGTCCACCTTCAAAGTCAAGCCTGACAAGGGTTTGCTGAGCTTTTGTCAGCCTTGAAAAAGGGTCGTTTATTGTTCCATCTTGCTTCTTACTCATGGCATATCACCACACCTCGTTTCGTCAAAATAAAAAGCGATAGCAGTTAAGCTATCACACTTCAAAATACTTATTTTTCCATATCGCCCTATCGAATCGCTGTTCAATAGTGCCAGCCGGCGACAAGATCATTTCATAACCATCTTTGCATTTTGTAGTAACCGTATCATATCCGGTTTCGCCATCTTCATAAACTTCAGCAACTATCAAGCCTTCTATATCGCTTGCGTTGATAGCGTGCATTTTGCCTTCAATGTCAGGTACTAAATAAATAACGTTTGATCGTTCCATAATCACACCTCATAACTTCATTCTCGGCGGTTTTACGCTATACCTAACTCTTTTATCAGTCTTTGTCTTAACAGGCTCGTGTCGTTCATTCTCGGCCTTGTGTCGTGCTCTGCATATCCGGTCAGCATGAGCCAGCATGATATACTCAGACCGGCTACTGACTAGCCCGTATTTCTTTGTGATAAACATTCGTTCGCTCTCCTGACCAAATAAAAAAGACGGGCCGAAACCCGTCAATTGAAACTGATGCATAAGCAGCACGCCAACGACCACTGTCAACGTACTTGAACTATTAACTCAATGAAAATAATAGTTTATTTTGCCCGTAGGCAACGTATCCTGCAGGACTCGAACCTGCGGCCTTCGGGTTAGGACGCTCTGCCAACTGAGCTAAGGATACAAAACCCGCCGGCGTTGATAAGGAACACCATGCCGGAAGGATAACATATGCAAAGGATTATGCAACCCGTTTAATTTGTGCCATTTCTGGCAAAGGATAGGTAGTGGACTCGCACCACTTTTTGCATGCTGCTAACGCCGGTAGATCGTTCAAATAACGTTAACAGCAAGCCCACCTGGGACCTTCCAACTATCTGTCGTGTCTTCCAGATAGTAACACCGTAAGACGGAATCGCACCGCCTCGCAAATGATCAGTATTGGAGCGATCAAGTTTAAAGGTTTACGGAAGTAATCATTTGCCATCTTATACGGTATGAAAAAGCAAGTTTCCTTGCTTTAGTAGGTAAAAAGTCGCTTTGCAATCGCGAATATTTTTTATTGCGCATGCAAGCCTAGAAATCAAAGTATGACTAAATTAAACAATCGTCTTGAAAGGATTTCATTTCCAACAAATTTGAAAGATCATCGGAACAGAAAGGTTCTATGCCATCTCTGGCACAATACCAATTTACCACTTTATCAAGTGCTGTTGAATCCCCTCTTAGTACCCCAGTTGGTACTACCTTATATACCACTTTTTAAGCCGTTGCTTTCTTCATGATTGTAAACGTTGGGAATAGCTCTTCAACTTGGTACTTTGCAATGGCTGTTTCGATTGTTTCCGAAAACTCATAGCACGCAAACTTTTCCGACTTATGCCAGCTCTTGTTGCTACTGATATGCAGCAGCTCTTTGACGTCTTCTACTTGTTCCCGCTTCACAAACCGGTTTTTCAGAATAACACGGCTTTCTTCGCTCAAGCAATTGTTGATTGCGTCATACACCGCATTTAATGCCCGTGAATACTCCGTGTGAGCGATAAAGGCGTCTTCGTTATGATTTCCACCACTACCGCCGAAACCACCGTCAGCAGACAATGACGGGCTTTTAATATCGCCTGACCCCGCCTTGCGCAAAATATGGCTAAACGTTCGTTTGTTGAAACCATCGTCAAAGAAGAAATCACGCACTGCTTGGCGGGTTGCCTGCTCATCGATTTCGTCAAATAATTCTGCTTGTTTAACTGACATGCCTAACCCCTTTCGACTTCGTAGCGTCCTAGATATGGCTTTTTAGACCGGCGTTTCAAGTAATTATGAATCGCGCGATGCGTAAAGCCTAGCGCCCGTTCTGCGGCTTGAATGCTGTTATAAGACATGACTTTGCCCAGCTTTAAATCTTTGATAGTGATTTTGATGCCGGGCTTTTCTACGATTGATGGTATCTTTTTGTGCATAACCTTTAACGCACCATTTTTCCGAACGTGGTAAAGATAACTGCTTCGAGAAATCGGCACGTTCTCGATAACCCAATGCCAGTTTTCGCCACGCTCTAGCGCTTCCTTTTGCTTTTCGTAAATCTCGGCTTCAATGGCAAAGTTATCAACGCTTTGTCCGGGCTTGTGATAGCTTGCCCGCATTTCCTTAATCATCTCTTGCAGCTTCTTGTACTTCGCTGTTGCCGTTTCACCATCTGGGCAACCGTCATCATCAAGAAAATCATACTCAAGATATAAATCCGGGTATGTTGTTCGATACCAGTTTTCCAACTGGCAAAATTCTTCCATGTCAATCATCTAACCACCTACCATTTTCAAGACAGCCAATGCTACTAGCGCCCAGAACAACAAGCACAAAGTTAAAACAAAGTCTAATCCGTTCCAGTTTCTACGATTCATGTCGTTCCTCGCTTTCGATCACATGCCTTCCAGTCGTATATACGCTTTCCCAACCGGTTAAGATTTTCGGAAAGTGCTTTGAATAATAGTGCCCTTCGTCGTTGTACATTTCATCAAGCAGCACGGTTTTGTTCAGCTTGTTCAGCTCGATAATTTGATACAGCCTAAAACCGTCAATCAGCGTTACCAGCTCGTTGTTGTGGAATGCCTGCTCTACATCATTCTTACGCTCGTTTGCTTGTCTAGTTGTCATGTTGCTCCTCCTTTGTTGCCCAAAACGGTTCAAACGGATCTGGGTCAAATGGAGCCTTTACGAACCGCAGTAATCCTAGTGGCTCCGTCTTCAGGCTTTTATTTTCAATCTCTTTCGCGCGATGATAAGCACGTTTACGGAATTTGCGCGGTCGTCTAGTGCTCATTTAATCGCCTCCCTATAAATTAGGCTTTCTATGTCGTAAA
>ERZ791897.653-NODE-653-length-22984-cov-2.367133_pt1 | contig 22984 bp, 17 predicted proteins | sample MGYA00510152_ERZ791897 | MGnify/ENA primary metagenome ERZ791897 (study PRJEB30046, sample SAMN00792050) | human gut metagenome | study: EMG produced TPA metagenomics assembly of the A metagenome-wide association study of gut microbiota in type 2...
CTGGTACATCAACAAATGTATAGTTGTCCATCATATCTATCGCGCCTACAAGCTTGCCAGGCATACCAGATTCACCTGCAATAGCTCCAAGAATATTAGCTGGCTTTATTTTATCCTTTTTTCCAATATTAATAAAGAGTCTTACCATTCTTGAATCATCTTTATCTGTATCAAAATGGAATTCTTCTACTTCATCTTCTCTGTCAAGGGTATCACCTATAAGCATTTTTAAAAGTGCTGCTGCCATATCCATAGATGTATATTCTTCCTGATTAACGTGTTCTTCAACAAGATTAACCATATCTGTAAGTCCACCCTCTTCGATTGTCTGTCTGATTTTATCAAACATATTATCAAGCTTGGTGTTCTTAACATCATCCAATGATGGAACAGGCTTTGCAAGTATCTTAGTCTTACAGTAACGCTCGATATCCTTTAACTTATACACTTCCTTGCCACTTATAAATGAAAGTGCCATTCCAGATCTTCCTGCACGCCCTGTTCTTCCAATTCTATGAACATAATATTCCTCATCCTGAGGAATGTCATAGTTAAATACCATATCTACATCATCAACATCAATTCCTCTTGCTGCTACATCAGTTGCTATAAGTATGTCTACCTTGCCGCTTCTAAAGTCATCCATTACTCTGTCACGCTGCTGCTGTTTCATATCACCATGTATTCCGTCAGCAAAATAACCTCTGCCCTTAAGCTCTGATATAAGCTCATCAACCTGTCTTTTAGTGTTACAGAACACTACTGAAAGTCTTGGATTGTATATATCAATAAGCCTGCACAATACTTCTGTCTTATTCTTAGGTCTTACCTCATAATAGAACTGTTCTATATTAGATACTGTAAGTTCTTTTCTTACTACCTTTATAATTCTGGCATCTTTCTGGAAGTTTCTTGCAATATCCATAATAGCCTTTGGCATAGTAGCCGAGAACATTACTGTCTGTCTGTCTTCTGGTGTTTCTGTAAGAATTGTTTCCATATCTTCCCTGAATCCCATATCAAGCATTTCATCAGCTTCATCAAGAATAACCATATTAATATTATCAAACTTAACAGTCTTTCGTCTCATATGGTCCATAACTCTTCCAGGAGTTCCAACAATAATCTGTACGCCCGTCTTTAATGACTTTATCTGTCTTACTATCTCCTGTCCTCCATATACTGGAAGAACTTTAATATCACTCATATATTTGGCAAGTTTTCTTATCTCCTCAGCCACCTGTACAGCAAGCTCTCTTGTAGGACAGAGTACGATTGCCTGAGGCTTTTTTATCTGTGGGTCTATCTTCATAAGCATAGGAATTGTGTATGCTGCTGTCTTACCAGTACCTGTCTGTGCCTGTCCGACAACATCAATACCTTCACATACAGCTGGAATTGCCTGTGTCTGTATAGGTGAAGTTTCCTCAAATCCCATATCCTCAATAGCTCTTAATATTCTTTCATCAATGTTTAACTCGTCAAATTTCATTCATTTCCTCATTTCTTAAATTTAATACACTTATCTTAGTCTAACTTTTTAATAATACATTATAGGAAGAAATAAGTCAAAAAAATTGCAATTTATTCTTAAAGCAAGTATAATTCAACTAATTAATTTAAAGAAAGGAACACTGTTATTATGATTCTTTCCTGTAATAATATAAGTAAATCTTTTGGAACAGATGTTATTATCAAATCCTGTTCTTTTAATATTGAAGACCACGAAAAAGCAGCTATCGTTGGTATCAACGGTGCTGGAAAGTCTACTCTTTTAAAGATTATAACCGGAATTGAACCTGCTGACACAGGACTTGTAACGTTAGCTAAGGACAAGACTTTAGGTTATCTCTCACAGCAGCAAAATCTTAATTCAGACAACACCATTTATGATGAGCTTTTATCTGTGAAGCAATATATCCTTGATATGGAAGCACAGCTAAGAAGTATTGAGAACCAGATGAAATCAGCAGATGATACAGCTCTTGAAACACTTATGAAGAAATATTCAGACCTTAACCACGAGTTTGAATTAAACAACGGTGACGCTTACAAAAGCGAAATAACTGGTGTTCTTAAAGGCCTTGGCTTTGCAGAAGAAGATTTCACACTTAATGTTAATACTTTATCAGGCGGACAAAAGACACGGGTTGCACTTGGCAGGCTTTTATTATCAAAGCCTGATATTATACTTCTTGACGAGCCTACCAACCACCTTGATATGGAGTCTATAAGCTGGCTTGAGAACTATCTGCTTAACTACAGTGGTGCTGTACTTATAGTTGCCCACGACAGATATTTCCTTGACAAGATAGTAAGCAAGATTATCGAGTTAGACAATGGCAATGCAACTGTATTCTCAGGCAACTATACTGATTACGCTTCAAAGAAAGCTATCCTGCGCAATATGCAGCTAAAGGAATATCTTAACCAGCAGCGTGAAATTAAACATCAGGAGGAGGTTATAACAAAGCTTAAGCAGTTCAACCGTGAGAAATCTATTAAAAGAGCTGAAAGCCGTGAAAAAATGCTTAACAAGATGGAATTTGTCGATAAGCCTGAAATTTTAAACGACAAAATGGATATTAAGCTTGAACCTAATGTAATAAGCGGTAATGATGTTCTTACTGTAGACAACCTTACTAAAGGTTTTGACGGAACTGTTCTTTTTGATAACATATGCTTCCAGATTAAACGTGGTGAACGCGTAGCACTTATCGGAAGTAACGGAACAGGAAAGACAACAATATTAAAATTAATTAATGGAATTATCCCTGCAGATTCAGGTTCGATATATCTTGGTGCTAAAGTAAATATTGGTTATTATGATCAGGAACACCACGTTCTTGACCCTGACAAGACTATTTTTGATGAAATCAGGGATGCTTACCCAGACCTTAATAATACACAGATAAGAAATACACTTGCAGCATTTTTATTCACCAATGAAGATGTATTTAAGTATATAAAAGACTTAAGCGGTGGCGAGCGCGGACGTGTATCATTAGCCAAACTTATGCTCTCTAATGCCAACTTCCTTATATTAGATGAGCCTACTAACCACCTTGATATCACTTCAAAGGAAATTCTTGAAAATGCACTTAATAGTTACACAGGTACTGTCCTGTTCGTATCACACGACAGATACTTTATTAATTCTACTGCAACAAGAATTATTGAGCTTGCCAATAAAACGGTTGTTAATTATATTGGTAATTATGACTATTATCTTGAAAAAAAGGATATACTAGGAGCAAAACAATAACCAATAACACTTCTAAATCCAGCAGTTCAGCCATTTCAAAGCTTAACTGGCAGGAAGAAAAGGTAAAGCAGGCACAGCAAAAGAAGATTAAAAACGAAATAAAGCGTACTGAAGAACGCATGGCTTTAATTGAGGCTGAGATTGAGGAACTTGATAATATGTACGCCGACCCTGCCATAAGCAGTGATACTGCCAAACTTATGGAAATACACACCAGGAAGGAAGCTCTTAGCAAAGAGCTTGATGAGCTATATGATAAATGGGGGGAATTAACATTATAATTCCAATACCAAAAACAGCGAAAAATGCCGAAATAAGGCAATTCTTAAGCGTTTTTTATTGACAAAATTACCTATATGGAGTATAAATAACCTATACTTATTATTACTTATTTCATTTAAGGAGGATGTAGTTTATTATGAATAAGACAGAGTTAGTTGCTGCAATCGCAGAGAAGGCTGAACTTTCAAAGAAGGATGCTGAGAAGGCTTTAAAGGCTTTCACAGAAACTGTTGCTGAACAGTTAAAGAATGGTGACAAGATTCAGTTAGTTGGTTTCGGTACTTTCGAAGTTGCTGAAAGAGCTGCTAGAACAGGTCAGAATCCTCAGACAGGTAAGGCTATTGAAATTCCTGCTTCTAAGGCACCTAAGTTTAAGGCTGGTAAGGCTTTAAAGGATACTGTTAACTCAGCTAAATAATTAATATTCGATAGTGGATATTGCGACTGTCACTTAGGTGACAGTCTTTTTTATATGTATTTATAGCTACATATAAATATTATTAATGAAATTCAGAAAACGGAGACACACTATGGAAATAGAACGTAAATTCTTAGTTGCACAATTGCCAGATAATCTGGACAATTATAATTGCAGATATATTGAACAGGGTTATCTTTCAACTAAACCTGTAGTCAGGGTAAGACGTGATAATGATGATTATTATCTTACTTACAAAGGCAGTGGTATGATGGCACGTGAAGAATACAATCTTCCACTCACCAAAGACTCGTATGAACATTTGATTAAAAAAGCTGACGGTAATATAATATCCAAAAAGCGTTATGAAATTCCAGATGGTAACGGATACACTATTGAACTTGACATATTTGAAGGAGCATTCAACGGCACTGTTATTGCAGAAGTTGAATTTAACACTATAGAAGAAGCTGACAATTACATTATGCCAGCGTTTTTTACAGAAGATGTAACTAATAACCCTGAATATCACAACAGCAATATGAGTAAAAAGAAGTTCGACTAACGTAAACACTCTAAGAAAAGAGGATAACCTGATGAAAAAACTCTCTGATATATTAGATATAAGTCCTGATATTACTCTTGAAACACTTCAAAGAGCAAGAATGGCAGCCTTAACACTTATCAAATGGCTTCTCTGCTCTTTATTTACAGGAAGCTTTATAGGACTTATCGGAGCATTATTTTATAAAGCTTTACAATATGTAACAAGCTTTCGGATCCAACACCCTTACACTTTATTCTTTCTTCCTGCTGCCGGTATAATAATCGTTCTTATGTACCATTTTACGCACGAAGACAAGAATACAGGAACTAATCTTGTAATAACAGCAATCCAGTCCAATGCAGAAGTTCCTGTCCGTGTTGCTCCTCTTATTATAATATCAACACTGCTTACACATCTTTGCGGTGGTTCAGCAGGACGAGAAGGTGCAGCCCTGCAGGTTGGCGGCTCCTTAGGCAATTTTATCGCCAAAATATTACATTTTGACGACAAAGATACAAGAATTATGATTATGTGCGGAATGAGTGCCTGTTTCTCTGCTCTTTTCGGAACTCCTATAGCCGCAGCCATATTTTCTATGGAGGTTATAAGTGTGGGGGTTATGTATTACGCCGCACTTGTTCCCTGTATTATATCCGCACTTATTGCTTCCGGCGTAGCTGGGTTATTCAATATAACACCAACTATGTTTATAATAAGCGAAATATGTGAACTAAGCATATCTACCGGAATAAGATTTATGATAATGTCGGTAATATTTGCCCTCGCAAGCATTGTATTCTGTTATATGCTTCATTCATCAGCCAAAATATATTCTGAATACTTAAGCAACCCATATATCCGTATTATAATAGCTGGTGTGCTTGTTATTATTTTAAGATATATAACCAGCACTACTGATTACCTTGGTGCTGGTGCTCCTATGATTGCTGCAAGCTTTATAACAAGCTGTTCGTGGTATGTCTTTATTTTAAAAATGCTGTTTACAGCCATTACGTTAGGTGGTGGATTTAAAGGCGGTGAGATTGTCCCTACACTTTTTGTCGGTGCAACTCTTGGAAGCTTTTTGGCTCCTGTATTCGGACTTCCAATCGGCTTATGTGCCGCGTGCGGTATGGTAAGCGTATTCTGTGGCGTAACTAACTGCCCACTCACTTCTTTCATATTATCAATTGAAATGTTTGGTGCTGGTTCAATGAAATTCGTAATTATATGCGTAGCAATAAGTTATATGCTCTCTGGCTACTACAGTCTTTATAACAGCCAGAAGATTGTTTACTCTAAATACAAGACAGAATATATTAACAGACATTCACATTAATTATAATAAAAAAGGCAATTCATACAGAATTATCATATCTACCGATTTTTCTGCTAATGAATTGCCTTTTTACTGCTTTTACCGCTTTTACTACTTTAACTATGCATCATTCTTATATATTTTATTTGTAGAAATTATCCTCTGGAAGCTTTCCACCAACTGAAGCTGGATTTGCTTCGTAAAGAACATTTAAATATTTGCTTATTTTGTCTTTGGCATCACTGCCTGTTATTATTGTTATGTTGCATTTAGGTATTGCCTGCTTTGCAACTGCGGCTTTTGTTATACCATATTTTTCTACAAGTGTTGAAACCTCATCTACATTTGCATTAACATAATCTGCTGAAAGCTTATATTCCTCAAGGAACTTGTCAACCGCAGCCTTATGGTTATTGTAATATTCTGTATTGACAACTATTACACCTGTTACTACTGTACTTCCATCCTTTGATACATTTTCCCATTCCTTAGTAACATCAAGAGCTATTCTTGCTTCCTTATTATTCATAAGAACTGTTGTAGCAAATGGCTGTGGAAGCATAGCTACAGTTTCTTCCTTCGCTGATGCCATAATAGCCGCAACCTCGGAAGCCTCTGACTTAAATTCAATGTGTACATCCTTATCAGGGTCAATTCCGTTGGTATTTAAAAGGTATCTTAATGTATATTCAGGTGTAGTTCCTTTACCTGTTGTGTATATTGTACGTCCTTTAAGGTCGCTTACATTAGTTACCTCGCCCTTATTATCAAGTATATATAACACGCCAAGTGTATTAATTCCTACAACTGACACCTTGCCATTACTCTTATTATAAAGTGTTGCCGCCGCATTACAAGGCATAGCTGCAATCTGGACATCACCCTTTATAAGGTCTGCTGTAAACGCATCTGCCACCGCCTCTATCTGAAATGTATAATTATTGGCTGTTTTATTATCCTCATTATCGCTCATAAGCTTAACCATTCCGATAGCTGTAGGTCCTTTAAGTGCAGCTACTTTTATGTCTTCGCTTACATACTCACTTATACTTTCCTGTGTCGCATTATCTGACTTATCACTGCTGTTACTGCCACAGGCTGTAAACATTACGCTGACCATTACAAGCATAATAATTACAGCTGTCAGTTTCTTCATTTTCTCTCTCATATTGTTTCCTTCCATTCCTTTATAATTATCTGTAATGACATTATTCCGTTAAATGTATTGATATCCGGATAATATATTATAGAAATTCTCATTCCTGCCCTTGGAATATCATCTATATTATTAATTCCAAACTGTACAGCAGGTACATAAGTTCCGTCCTCTGTTTCTAACTGGCATCTAAGAACATTTTTGTTCTTTCCAATAACTGAGGCTGTCTTTACATATAAATTTCTATCTGCAAATACCGGCTTTTCATTCCCCTTTCCGAATGGTTCAAGCAGCTTTAACTGGTTAACCAGCCGGATATTGGCATACGATACAGGCATTGGAACATCAATCCACATTTTAGGAATTAAATCCTCATCTGTAAGTATCGCATTATCATTCAGCATTTTTCTGAATATGTCAATATCAGATATTGCTAATGATAAACCAGCTGCCATTGGATGTCCACCATATTTAGTGAGAACATTTTTACATTTATTAATCTCTTCGTACATATTATAGCCTTCGATTGAACGTCCTGAGCCTTTTGCCCCGTCCTCAGCATTAGTAATAACAAATGTAGGCCTGTAATATCTTTCTTTAATTCTGCCTGCTATTATTCCAGCTATGCTCTCGTGGCAGTCCTTTAAATATATAACAAGCACTCTGTCCTTAAGAAGACCAGTATTCTCTACTAATTCTATTGCCTTCTGCGTCTCCTGCTCTGTCATTGACTTTCTTTCATTGTTAAGGGCTATAAGCTCTTTTGCCATATTATGTGCCTTTTCATTATCCTTGCAAAGCATAAGTTCAATCGCCTGTCTTGCTGTATCAAGACGTCCACTGGCGTTAAGACATGGTCCTATTACAAAGCCTATATGATATGAGCTTATATTATTAATATCAAGCTGGCACTCCTCTATAAGTGCCCTAAGCCCTGTATTTTTTGTATGTGCAATATGCTTAAGGCCATATTTAACTACTATTCTGTTCTCGTCAATAAGGTCGACTATATCACCTACAGTGGCTATTGCCATAAATTCAATATAATCTTCAAGCTCTTTCTTATCAAGCCCTAATCTGTCATATAACAGGCTTATAAGCTTATATGCAACGCCTGCTCCACATAACAGCTTAAATGGATAATCACAATCTGCCTGTTTAGGGTTAATAACTGCATCTGCCGGAGGTACAATGTATACCTTTTTATCGTCCTTTATCTCAAATGGAACATCGTGGTGGTCGGTCACTATCATTGTAATTCCATTATCCTTTGCATACCTGACCTGATTATATGCAGCTATTCCATTATCACAGGTAACAATTGTATCAATCCCTTCATTGATTGCATTGTCTATTAAATGCTCATTAATTCCATAACCATCATTTATCCTATGCGGTACAACATAATCCACATCTGCTCCTGCCGCCTTTAAGCCGCAGAATAATATATAAATAGAACATATTCCATCAATATCATAATCTCCGATTATTCTTACAGGCTTATGTTCCTCTATTTTCTTAGTAATAATATCAACAAATTTATCGGCATCTTTCATACTATGAGGATTATGTATATCGTTAAGATTCCCATTAAGATACATATCTATATCTTTACTGCCGCATATATCCCTGTTTCTTATTATACGGGCAAGAACCTGATCTATTCCGTATTCAGAGGCTATCTGCTTAAAATCTGCTTTTTTGGCGTATACCATCCATTTGCTGTTCACGTTTGTTCTCCATTCTTATGGCAATATTGCTTGTATTAAAAATGGTGCATCGTTTGATGATGCACCATTTTACTGCTTTACAAAGCCATTATATTAATTATTTATTATACCTGAGCTCCGTCTTTACCTATGCTTTCTGCTTTTTTTCTTTTATTAACTGCTTCATCAATAACTCCTCTGTTCTTTCCACCAAGCATATACCAGAATGAACTTGTAAGGAATACTGATGAGTAGAAACCTACGATAATACCAACAATAAGTGGAAGTGAGAATTCCTTAACTGATGTTACACCGAGTATGTATAACATAACCAGCATAATAAGAGTTGTTATTGTTGTATTAATATTTCTTGTTAATGTACTTGTTATAGCTGAGTTAACAAGCTCTGTAATATTAGTCTTAGAGTTAGCACTCTTTAACATTTCCCTGATACGATCAAATATAATGATTGTACCATTAATTGAGTAACCTACTATTGTAAGCATACAGGCAATAAATGTGTTACCTACTGGCACTCTGAATACTGCATAGAATGTAATAACTACTAATACATCCTGTAAAAGAGCCATAACAGCTGCAAGCGCGAATTTGATATCCCTGAATCTTGCAAAGATATATATAAGCATTGCTATTGTAGCAAGAATTACTGAAAGAATAGCATTCTTCTTCATAGTACTGCTGACAGATGAGCTGATTGTGTCTGTCTCAACTATTGAACCATCTTCAATAGGGAACTTAGCCGTTACAGCTTCCTCAACAGCTTCTCTTTGCTCAAGTGAAAGGTCTGTTGTCTTAAATGAAACCTTAGTTGAGTTCTGAACCTTCTGCTGTTGTACTTCTGTTATACCTGCAGCATCCCTGATTACAGGAATAATATCATTCTCTATCTCTGACTGTGAATATTCTTTGTCAAATGTAAAGCTTGTTGTTGAACCGCCAACAAATTCAAGGCTGAAATTAAGTGCTCTGTTACCAAGTGCACTCTGTACTCCCATTGTTATAAAACCAATAACAATAAGAACAATTGAAACCGTAATAGTCCATTTCTTAATTGAAAGAATATCATAAGTTCTTCTATGTGTTGTCTTTCCATACATCGATGGCTTAGTAAGACCAAAGTTATAAAGAAGCTTCATAATAACTTTAGTAATTACAAGTGCTGTAAATATTGAAACTATGTTACCTACTGCAAGAGTTGTTGCAAATCCCTTAACAGGACCAGTACCGAATATATAAAGTACAATAGCTGCAATAAGTGTTGTTACGTTACCATCAACGATAGCTGATGTAGCTTTGTCGTAACCTGCAAGAATAGAATTCTCAACACTCTTTCCTGCGGCTATCTCTTCCCTGATACGTGTATAGATAATAACATTGGCATCAACCGCCATACCAATACCAAGTATGATACCGGCAATACCCGGAAGTGTTAATGTAAGATCATATACACTTACAAGGAATAATACTAATGTTGTGTATATAATAAGCGAAAGTGTTGCAACAACACCTGGTACTCTGTATATAGCAATCATAAATACACATAACAATGCAAAACCAATAGCTGCTGCTATAAGACTTGTATGAATTGCATCGTGTCCTAACTGTGCACCTACGATATTAGAGCTTACTTCATTAAGTGTAAGAGGAATAGATCCAATTCTTATGTATGTAGCAAGATTATCTGCCGCATCAAATGTTTCCATACCTGTAATAGAAGCATTACCACCTGTTATAGCCTGATTAACTGTTGGATAACTTACAACCGAACCATCATATACTATGTATATTCTGCTTCCTATATTGTTAGCTGTTGCCTCAGCGAACTTATCTCCACCTTCATCTGTAAATGTAAGCGATACACCATATGGTGTGCTGTCTTTAGATGATGTATCTGTGTAAGCCTGTGCTGTCTTTACGTCAGAACCTGTAAGAAGTGGTGTGTAATCCTCTCCCTGTGACCACGCTGTATAACCTGTGTAATCAAGGAATTCAAGCGAACCTGGTGTTCCTAATTCTGTAAGAATTTCATTAGCATCTGTAACACCTGGAATTTCTACTGTAATTCTGTTCTCGCCTTCTTTGTAGACCTGAGATTCTGTACTTCTTCCCTCGATACGTTTCTCAAGCTTATATATAGTATCTTCTATATCCTGGGAACTTGGGTTATCTTCTTTAATCTCATAAGTAATACTGACACCACCTGCAAGATCAAGACCTAAGTTGATGTCCTTAGCACTGCCATAGCCTTTGCCATTCATTCCGAATATAGCTGTAAGTGAAAGTCCTACAAGCAATACAAGAATAATAATGCTATAGCTTATCTTCTTAGTTAAATTGTACTTCATTTTACTATTAATACTCCCTTCAACATTTCTTTTAATCTTCTGCCATCGCAGCTCTTATCATAATTGCACATTCAATTCTCTTCTTCTGCATCTCACAGCCAACATCATATGCATCATTGATGTTACCGTGGAAGTTGTAAGAATTAGCGGCACACCCACCACTACAGTAGAACTTGGCAAAACAGTTCTTACACTTTTCTTTTGAATATACATTACAACTCTTGAATTCATCTCTTATATCATTACGGGTTATGCCTTCATCAACATTACCCATAAGGAAATCTTCATTACCTACGAACTGATGACATGGATAGAAATCACCCCAAGGAGTAACAGCAAGGTACTCACATCCTGAGCCACAGCCTGATAATCTCTTAGCCACGCAAGGACCGCCGTTAAGATCAATCATAAAGTGGAAGAAATTAAACCCATTGCCTGCTTTCTTTCTCTTAATAATTTCCTTGGCAAGCTTATCATACTGCTCAAATATAATTGGAAGGTCTTCTTCTCTTATCGCATAAGAGTCTGTAGGCTGTGCAACAACCGGCTCTACCGAAATCTGCTCAAAACCTTCGTCTGCTAAGTGAAGAACATCTTCTGAAAAATCAAGATTGTTATGTGTAAATGTACCTCTGACATAATAATTCATCTGGTTACGGCTTTCAGCAACCTTTTTAAACTTAGGCATTATAATGTCATATGAACTTCCGTGGTTATTTCTTGTTGGTCGCATAAGATCATTAATCTCTTTACGTCCATCTATGCTTAATACGATATTGCTCATCTCTTTATTGGCAAAATCAAGTATCTCATCATTAAGAAGTATACCATTAGTTGTAAGTGTAAAACGGAATTTCTTATTGTGCTCTTCTTCAAGGCTTCTTCCATATTCTACAAGCTGCTTTACAACTTCAAAATTCATTGTTGGCTCACCACCAAAGAAGTCAACCTCAAGATTTCTTCTTGAGCCTGAATTAGCAACAAGGAAATCCAATGCCTTCTTACCAACTTCAAAGCTCATAAGAGCTCTTCTTCCGTGATACTCACCTTCTTCTGCAAAACAATATCTGCAGGCAAGGTTACAGTCGTGTGCAATATGAAGGCATAGAGCTTTAACAACTGTAGGTCTGTCCTTAAATGAATCTATATATGGCTCATATATATCTTCTGTGAAAAGCTGTCCTTCTTCTTTTAATTCTTCTATCTCCTGACAGGCTTCCCTGATATCTTCTTCCTTATATTTATCTTTAAGCTTATCTGCTATCTCATCAACACTTGAATTCTCATAAAGTGCGATTATATCATATACTATATCATCAACAACGTGTACAGAACCACTATTTACGTCTAACACGATGTTATATCCATTATTCTTATACTGATGTATCATAATTATCCTCAATTTCTATTGGCTGTATACAGCCATTTATTCTTAATCACAGTTAACTAATATACCTGTAGCTATCAGACATACACTAACTATGAACTGTCTTAACAGAAATAAGAGAGTGTCTAAAATGCTTTAGCACTCTCTTACCCTTCACTAACCAATTAACTAATTATTAGTTATTCTTATTCTCACAGCTCTGGTTACCAACTGTGCAAGATGTCTTACAAGCTGACTGACATGATGTCTGGCATTCGCCACATCCACCGTGCTTCATTGTATCCTTTAATACGCGATTGCTGATTGTCTTAATATGCTTCACAACAATACCTCCTTTTTGTTCATAACTATTAGAAGTATAACATATAGCTATTACATTTTCAACAACTTTATATCAAGCCTAATGCTCTTAAAATAAATATCCAGCCTGTTAATGTTATGCTTGATAATACTGTCGTCAAAACAATTATGCTTGATGATAATACCTCATCATTATCCATACTCTTTGCCATAACATAGCTTGTAACTGTAGTAGGAGATGCAAGCATTATAAGAGCCGCCACAAGCTCCTGATTTCTAAAGCCAAGAAATACTGCAACCGGAATAAACACTGCCGCAAGTCCTATAAGTTTAATAAATGTTGCTATAATAGTAGGCTTTATCTTCTTTAATGCTTTTCTCCCCTCAAAACCTGCACCAATGCATATTAAAGCTATAGGTGTTGCTGTCTGTGCAAGGCTTTCTATAGTCTTATTAATAATTGCAGGATACTTCATATTAAGCATTGATGATATAAAACCAAGAACTATACCTATAATAATTGGATTTTTTAATATATTAACAAATGCTTTTTTTATATTATTACCTCTTCCAGCCTTAACAGCTTCACTGCTGTCTGCCGGATGTGCCTTAAATGTAAGTACAACGACTGCAAATATATTAAATAACGGAACTGCTGCAACAATCATAAGCGGTGCCATTCCTGTATCTGAATACATATTCTGCACAAATGCCATTCCAAGAATTGCTGCACTGCTTCTGCACGAACCCTGCACAAACGCTCCCTTTTGTGTATCGTCTTTCATTAATATCTCAGTTGCTATCCACACTAATGAGAACATAAGTATTGTTACTATACTGCAATACAATACAAACTGCGGGTCAAATTTACCTTTAAAATCAGACTTTGACAAATCCCTGAACAGTAATGCTGGCAATGCCACCTTAAACACATATCTGTTAGCAACATTGGCAAAATGGTCATCAATAAGACCTATCTGTTTAATAAACCACCCTATAATCATCACAAGAAATATAGGAACTGTTGCATTAATACTATATATAAAACTATCCATTACCAATCTCCTATCCACACTATTTTACTTATCAAGCACATACATATGATTAAGAGGTCCACTTCCCTTACCTATGTTAAGTCCAGCCTTAAGAGCACCTGTTATGTATTCTTTCGCCCTTGCAACTGACTCCTTAACACTATACCCCTCTGCTATATTACATGCAATAGCAGATGACAGCGTACAGCCTGTTCCGTGTGTATTAGGATTATCTACTCTTTCTGCCTCAAACCAGCTTGTTCCAATCTCTGTATACAGATAATCATTAGCACAATTAATGGAATGTCCGCCTTTTACAAGAACTGCCGGTCCTTCATCATTAATATTTATCTTTTTATAGATAATTTCTGCCGCTTTTTCCATATCATATCTGTCATTAATAGTTATGCCTGACAGACTTTCAGCTTCTGGAATATTAGGTGTTATAACTGTTGCAAGCGGCATAAGCTTCTTAATAAGCACTTCCTCTGCTTCTTTAGTGATGAGCTTCTTACCACTTGTTGACACCATAACCGGATCTAACACAATATTAACCGCTTTGTATTTTCTTAATTCTTCTGCTATCTCCTCTACTATGTATGGTTCAGACACCATTCCAATCTTTACCGCATCTGGTCTTATATCCTCAAATACTGCATGTATCTGGCTTGTTGTAAAGCCTTTCTTACAATTCATTATTCCATATACGCCCGTTGTATTCTGTGCTGTAAGTGATGTAATAACACTCATTCCATATACACCGTGTGCGGCAAATGTCTTTAAATCCGCCTGTATTCCAGCACCTCCGCTACAATCACTTCCCGCTATTGTCAATACTTTTTTCATAATATCCTTATTTCCTTATTTATCATTTTTTGTATTTTACCAATTAATATTCTGTGTAATATATTATTATTTTCCTATAAATACACTTAACCTTTTATATAAGGCACTGATGCCTTTGCATAAACAGATATTTTTATAATCACAATCTGCATATATATTTTCTTTCTATATCTATATATTGATATACAAAAAGGGAAGCCTGACCAGCTTCCCTCAATAAAATGCAGTCGGCGGGACTTGAACCCGCACCCAAGCAATATGGACTAGATCCTTAGTCTAGCGCGTATGCCAATTCCGCCACGACTGCTTATTTAGTTAATCGCTGTTCCCAACGACTTGATTATATTATCATCTGCGTAACACTTTGTCAACAGCTTTTTACAATTTTCTCAATTATTTTTTAATTCGTCTTTAATTTTGTTGTATAACTGTCACTTTTTAAAAATAATATTTAATCTATCTTCAAATTCTTACTATTGATTTTTAATCTTCTTTAAATTAAGTGTGTCTGCTAACTAGTACTTCTTTATGCCTTGACAAAATCCCTGCCTTAGAATACAATAATGGAGCTAGCGGAAATGTCGGAATGGCAGACGAGCAAGATTCAGATTCTTGTGTGGGTTACCACGTGTGGGTTCAAGTCCCATTTTCCGCATTAATTAATATTTTTAAAGGTGTGATAAGATTAATTCCTATCACACCTTTTTTTACATTTCATATTTACAATTGTAATCAAGACCTGTAACACAGGTTATTACAATTGTTACCCAAATCTGTAACTCTGGTTATTACAATCCATTGTTATTTCTATAATCCGATATTATTCCTAATCAATAACTGCTATCTTAGTTATAACCGGCTGGTTATTCTTAGCAACCGTACCATTGTCATCTGTTGCCTTAACATTGGCACATATCTTATCTACACTATCCATACCATCTGTTACATAACCAAAACAGGCATAATTACCATCAAGGTATGTACTGTCTTTATGAACTATAAAGAACTGTGAACTTGCACTGTCATTATTGCTTGAACGTGCCATTGAGATTGCTCCTCTTGTATGCGAGAGATTATTCTCAATTCCATTATTGCTGAACTCGCCCTTTATCTTATTATCCGAGCCACCTGTTCCATTGCCAAGTGGATCACCACCCTGTATCATAAAACCTTTGATTATTCTATGAAATGTAAGTCCATCATAAAATCCATCATTAGCAAGATTAATAAAATTAGTCACTGTAATAGGTGCCACGTCAGCATCTAATTCCACATTAATATCACCATAATCCTGCACTGTAATTGTAACGTGATGTTTTCCTGATAAAAGATTATCCTCTTCTTTAGTCTGTGTCTGTCTGTCAGCAGCTTTTCCACAGGCCATTAAAGACACTGATAACATCATTGCAATTAATATACTTAGTATCTTCTTCAATTCTTTCTCCATTCCAGTCCAAGAAATTCCGCTTCCTTAATACTGCATAAATTCGTTAATATCTCTTAACACATCTTCAATCTCACTCTCGCCGCCATTAACTGTCAGCTGGAGTGGTCTGCTTATATCAAGGCTGAATAATCCAACAAGAGACTTACCATCAACACAGCTATTGCCACATTCGACATCGAATCCACACGAATATCTGCTTATTTTGCTCACAAATCTTTGAACTTTCTCAACTGAATCAAGTAAAATTGTTACTGTCAACATATACTAATAATCCTCCTGTAAATTATCCTACAATTCTTCAAATGTAATTAATCAACCCACAACACCAACAACTATACTACTTTTCATAAATAATTACAACCAGTTTAATATATCTGTCACTGCGATTATCTGACTTTTTATAATATTCCAGCTGTTACTTTTTATGCCATACCAGTTGTTACTGCATAATGTGCATCTTTAATAATTACTGCCCGATGTAGCCCTCTATTGTATTCCACAGTTCATCAAGCCCCTGCTTTGTCTGTGAAGAAAATGGTATGAGTATATCATCTTCTTTAAGACCAAGACCTGCTCTTACAGCTTTAACGTGCTTTGCTATCTGGCTTCTCTTTAATTTATCAAGCTTTGTTGCAATTATAACCGGTCTGAAGCCGTTATCAACAATCCAGTTATACATCATCTTATCATTCTCTGATGGGTCGTGTCTTATGTCAACTAATAAGAACACCTGCTTTAGATTAGCAGACTGTCTTAAATATTTCTCTATCATCTTACCCCATTTTGCCTTTACCGCAGGACTGGCATTGGCATAGCCATATCCCGGAAGGTCAACAAGATACATCGCATCATTAATATTATAGAAATTAATAGTCTGTGTCTTACCAGGCTGTGACGATGTTCTTGCATATGATTTTCTATTCATAAGAGCATTAATCAAAGATGACTTACCAACATTTGATTTGCCCGCAAATGCTACCTCTGGAAACTCTGTATCTGGTATAGCACTTGTCACACCTATTACTATATCAAGATTAACCTTTTTAATTACCATATTTATCCTCATTTCTATGCTCTATAATACAAGTGCATTATTAAGAACCTCTGACATATCCTTTACATATACAAGTTCTAAGCCGTCAGTTATCTCTGCATCTAACTCTTCTACATCAGATACATTTTCTTCTGGCACAAGCACTTTCTTCATACCAGCAAGCTTGGCCGCAAGAAGCTTTTCCTTAAGCCCGCCTATTGCAAGTACCCTTCCTCTAAGAGTCACCTCGCCTGTCATCGCGACATCTGGTCTTACCGGTATACCTGTAACTGCCGACAACATAGCCGTTGTCATTGTCACTCCTGCTGATGGACCATCTTTAGGAACCGCTCCTTCTGGTATATGAAGATGAAGCATATGTTCATCAAAATACTTCATATCAACTTTATATTTTCCACTCTCAGTAACAGCTCTCACATAAGAATACGCAATCATAGCAGACTCTTTCATAACATCTCCCATATTGCCTGTAAGCCTCAAATCATCACTTCCCGGCATTGTATTAACTTCTATTTCAAGAGTTTCACCACCAACGCTTGTCCATGCAAGTCCTCTTACAATTCCTACCTGTGGCTTCTTGTAAGCTTTGTCAGTCTTATATTTAACATTGCCAAGATAATCACTCAAATTCTTGTCCGTTATTCTTATGCACACCTTAACCTCTTTGTTTCTTGTGCCATCAGCATTAAAAACTCCCGCCTCATACAGCTTGGTTACTGCTTTTCTGCATATTTTGGCAATCTGTCTTTCAAGCTCCCTGACACCCGACTCTTTAGTATAATCAAGAATTATATGCTTTAATGCTGCGTCTGATATCTTTAAAAGTGATGTAACAAGCCCGTTCTTACGAAGCTGCTTGCCAACAAGGTGTTCCTTTGCTATATGAAGCTTCTCATTAACACTATAGCCAGATACTTCTATAATCTCCATTCTGTCAAGCAACGGTCTGCTGAGTGTTGATAAATCATTAGCTGTAGCTATAAATAATACCTTCGATAAATCTACAGGCATTTCTATATAATGATCCGTAAAATGTGAATTCTGCTCGCTGTCTAACACTTCCAGAAGAGCCGAGGCTGTATCTGATTTATAATCATTGCTCACCTTATCAATCTCATCAAGAAGCATTAATGGATTGGCTGTTCCTGCCTTCTTTAAGCCCTCTATTATTCTTCCCGGCATTGCACCGACATATGTCTTTCTATGTCCTCTTATCTCTGCTTCATCTCTTACTCCACCAAGACATATCCTTACATATTCTTTATTAAGGGCAGCCGCCACTGAACGTGCTATTGAAGTCTTTCCTGTTCCCGGAGGTCCTACAAGACACAATATCGGAGCTTCTGTATTAGAAATTATATTTCTTACAGCAAGTGCCTCTATTATTCTGTCTTTAATATCTTTCATTCCATAATGGTCATTATCAAGCACTTTTCTTGCATTAATAATATCATTGTTATCCTCTGACATATTATTCCAAGGAAGCTCAAGACAATTCTCAATATATGTTCTTTCAACATTGACCTCTGATGAACCCTTAGATAAGTTCTTAAGCCTTTTTACCTCCTTATGAAGCTTATCCTTCACTTCATCAGAAGCATTAAGCTTATCTATCTTTTCTTCTAATTCATTAGTTTCAGAATATTCATCCTGTCCAAGTTCCTTATTAAGAATTTCAAGCTGTTCTTTTAATATATATTCTCTTTGGTTATCGTCTACTTTAGCCCTGACTTTACCAGATATTTCTTCTTTAATTCTATATGCTCCTGTCAGCTCTATAAGTATCCTTGCAATATATTCATACATATCAAGTATATTATTCATCTCAAGGAACTTCTGACGGTCAGTATATTCCATAGGAAAATCACAGATTACACTGCTAATAAGTTCTCTGGCATTGTCAATCGCGAGCCAGTGATTAAGCATCTCCTTATTACATCTTGGATTAGCAGCCGCATATTGTCTTAATAATTCATTCATTCCAATGACAATAGCTTTATCTGATACTTTATCCGTTTCTTCTATAAATGTACTGCACTCCTGTACATCTGCATATATGTAATCACCCTCAGTATTAATATCTGCAACTATAGCTTTCTTAAGTCCCTCAACCTGCACTCTTACAAGCTTGTTAGGCATTCTTATAACCTGCTTAATGGAAGCTATAGTTCCTGTCATATATAAATCTTTAGCTGTAGGGCTTTTAACTGCTGAGTCGGTCTGTGTCAACAGCAGCACCTTCTCATCATTTTCCATAGCAGCTTCTACTGCTTTAATTGATATTTTTCTGCTTATATCAAAATGTATGACCATGTTTGGTAACACGGTCATACTTCTTAACGCAATTACTGGTATTGTAATCATATTCATAATTTATTGTGCTTTCTTAACTTCATCAGTTCTATACTCTATAACAGGCTTTCCTGTCCCCATAACTGCATCCTTCGTTATTGTACATCTTGCTATCGTTTCATCAGATGGCACTTCATACATAACTTCGTTCATAACAGCTTCTAATATAGAACGTAATCCTCTTGCTCCAGTCTTTCTTTCAAAGCTCTTATGTGCAATAGCCTTAACTGCATCATCATCGAATTCCAGATCCACTTCATCAAGGCTTAATAATGCCTTATACTGCTTAAGTATAGCATTCTTAGGTTCTCTAAGAATTCTTACAAGTGAGTCCTCATCTAACGAATCTAGTGCAACAACAACAGGTACTCTTCCTACAAATTCAGGAATAAGACCGAACTTAATAAGATCCTGTGGAAGTGCCTTATGGAACATCTCTCCAACATCTTCAGTTGCTGTCTTATCTTTAATCTGTGAATTAAATCCGATTGTACTCTGATCCATTCTTGCTTCTATAATCTTCTCAAGGCCATCAAAAGCGCCACCACATATAAAGAGAATGTTAGTTGTGTCAATTGGTATAAGCTCCTGCTGTGGGTGCTTTCTTCCTCCCTGTGGTGGAACAGAAGCAACAGTTCCCTCTAATATCTTAAGAAGTGCCTGCTGTACGCCCTCGCCAGATACATCTCTTGTTATAGATACATTTTCTGACTTCTTGGTTATCTTATCTATCTCATCAATATATATAATTCCATATTGTGCCTTTTCAACATCATAATCAGCCGCCTGAATAAGCTTTAATAAAATGTTCTCTACGTCCTCACCTACATAACCTGCTTCTGTAAGTGTTGTAGCATCTGCAATTGCAAATGGTACATTAAGAAGCCTTGCAAGATTCTGGGCAAGAAATGTCTTACCTGAACCTGTAGGTCCTAACATAAGAATATTACTCTTCTGAAGCTCAACATCGACATCTTTAGCTGATAATATTCTCTTGTAATGATTGTATACAGCAACCGATAATACCTTTTTAGCCTCATCCTGTCCAATCACATAATCATCAAGAAATTCTTTGATTTCTTTAGGTTTTAAAAGGTTGATATTCATACCCTCAACATCTTCCTGAACATCTCCCTCATTTTCAAATTCTTCGTCAAGAATGTCAGCACATATTCCTACACACTCATCACATATATATGCCCCATTAGGACCAGCTATAAGCTTCTTAACCTGATCCTGTGTTTTATTACAGAATGAGCATCTTAACTTTTCATCTACATTTCTGCCTGCCATACTTCCTCCACAATTACTATAACAGCTTTATACACCTGATTAACAAATGTACCCACTGTATTATTGTCTTAAAAAACGGGACTGTGCGAAAAGCTACAGTCCCGTTAAGCAACTATCTCTTTTCAACAACACTATCAATCAAACCATATGCAACAGCTTCCTGTGCAGTCATATAATTATCACGTTCTGTATCTCGAGAGATTTCTTCTACTGATTTACCTGTATTAGCTGCAAGTATTTCATTCAATTTGTTTCTTGTCTTTAAAATGTTCTCTGCAACTATTCTGATCTCTGTTTCCTGTCCTCTTGCACCACCTGATGGCTGATGAATCATAATCTCAGCATTAGGAAGAGCAAGTCTTTTGCCTTTAGTTCCGCCTGAAAGAAGAAATGCTCCCATACTAGCTGCCATACCAATGCAGATTGTAGACACATCGCACTTAATGTACTGCATAGTATCATATATTGCAAAACCTGCAGACACAGAACCACCTGGGCTGTTAATATAAAAATGTATATCCTTGCTTGGATCTTCTGCTTCAAGGAATAACATCTGCGCAACCACAAGATTTGCAGACACATCTGTAACCTCTTCACCTAAAAAAATAATTCTGTCTTTTAACAAACGTGAATAAATATCGTAAGATCTTTCTCCACGACTGTTCTGTTCAATGACATAAGGTACAAAACTCATCTTAATCCTCATTTCTGCGCACAGATTATTAACATATTGCGCATACAAACCTGTGTCAAGTGCGCACTGACACAAATTCCGCATACAGACAGGCAATAGCTGCTTATATGCCGTAGCACACAGGCAGCCTGCACTTAAATCCGTCTATATTGCTTTCGTATATTAAGCATTAATTACTTCTCTACTACTGAGTTAACGATAACATCAACAGCCTTCTGGATTGCGATATCTTCCTTAATCTGCTTTTCTTCGTATTCACCCATAAATTCTTTAACTTTTTCGATTTCCATCTTGTACTGCTCAGCCATCTTGTTAAGCTCATCCTGGAATTCTTCTTCTGAAGCTGTAAGACCTTCTGCCTTAACAACTGCTTCAAGAACAAGTCTTGACTGAATTCTCTTAACTGCTTCTGGCTTCATATCTTCGATAATCTTCTCAGCAGTTACACCTGTATACTGGAAGTACTGTTCTACTGATAATCCCTGCATCTGTAATCTCTGAGCGAAGTCTTCTAACATTCTGTTAACCTGTGTGTTAACCATAGCTTCTGGAATATCCATCTTAGAAGATTCGATAATCTTAGCGATTGCTTCGTCTTCCTTCTTAGCCTTAGCTTCTGCTATTGTCTTCTTTAAATCATCCTTGTATTCTGCAAGTGTATCAAAGTCAGATACGTCCTGAGCGAAATCATCATCAAGTTCTGGAAGAACCTTTTCCTTAATCTCGTTAACCTTTACCTTGAACATAGCTGGCTTACCCTTTAATTCTTCAGCGTGGTATTCTTCTGGGAATGTTACGTTGATTTCTTTCTCATCACCAATGTTCATACCTATAATCTGCTCTTCGAAATTATCAATGAATGAATGTGAACCGATTGTAAGTGGATAGTTCTCACCCTTACCGCCTTCAAATGCTACACCATCAACAAATCCTTCAAAGTCAATTGTTGTCATATCGCCATCTTTAACAGCTCTGTCTTCAACAGTAACAACTCTTGAATTCTTATCCTGAACCTTCTTTAATTCTTCTTCAACATCAGCATCTGTAACTTCTGTATCACACTTCTCTACTTCTACACCCTTGTACTGTCCAAGTTCTACTTCTGGCTTAACAGCTACAACAGCTTCAAATATGAAAGGCTTTCCAGCTTCAATCTGAACTACATTAATCTTAGGCTGTGAAACTATCTCTAATTCGCTTTCATCTGCTGCCTTAGCATAAGCATCAGGAATAATTGCATTAGCTGCATCTTCGTAGAAGATTTCTGTTCCGTAAAGCTTTTCTACCATCTTTCTTGGAGCCTTGCCTTTTCTGAAACCAGGAACACTAATCTTATTCTTATTCTTATTAAAAGCTGTATTAAGACCTGCTTCGAATTCTTCAGCTGTAGCCTCGATTACAAGCTTGACCATATTCTTTTCTTCCATATTCTCAACTTTAAAACTCATTGTTAATAATTCCTCCTTAAATATATATATGAAGTCTCTTTTCTATTCGTACAATGTACATACTAATG
>ERZ791897.657-NODE-657-length-22890-cov-11.885351_pt1 | contig 22890 bp, 16 predicted proteins | sample MGYA00510152_ERZ791897 | MGnify/ENA primary metagenome ERZ791897 (study PRJEB30046, sample SAMN00792050) | human gut metagenome | study: EMG produced TPA metagenomics assembly of the A metagenome-wide association study of gut microbiota in type 2...
TGCAAAGAGTTTAATGCTCCATATAAAGTGCCTGCGCCTAGGGAAAGCCGTCCGTTTGTTTTTTCTTCAATCCTCAAAAATCAGATAGAGCGCCGCCAACACAATGCTGCTGACCAGACACATCACTACCGCGTTGCCGACGCTCCGCTTTGCCTTGGGGACTTCGTTCTGCCCAAGGCTGATGCTGACGAAGGCGCAGCAGCCGTCACCGATCATCACGGCGATGGCCAGAGCCACCACCGTCAGGGGGAACCCAACGGTGTTGGCGGCGTTGCCGTAGGAGCCAAGATAGCTGGCGTTTGCAATAAAGATCTGGTCCACGATGTTGTACAGCGCACCCACCAGCAGCGAAATAATGCACGGGATCGCATACTTTTGCATCAGCTTGCCGATGCGCTCCGTGCCAAGGAATTGATTGGAACTTTCCATGGGATTCACCTTACCTTTCCATTTTGGGGCAAAAAAACAACGAGCAGCCCTCATGCAACCGGTTTTACGCATGAGTGCTACTCGTTGTACGAAATTATTATAGCCCGCCTGCCGGGAATTTGCAAAGGCAGTTTTGCACAAGAATTACACTGGGCATTCTGCGCAGATTGCACGAGGCAAACTTTGTGGAAGATGCCCTTTGAAGCCCACCAACCTACCGTGGTACAATAAAGTAAAGAGTAAAATTACGCTGGAAAGTCTGTTTTTGCAGCTTTTCCATACAAAGGAAAGAGGCAAGGTGATTTTTACCAATAAATGCAAGGGCTCTTTTTGTGAAGAATGAGACGGGGACGATCCTGTTCATTGGAATGAAGAGACTTCTTCTTGCGGCGATATCCTATCGACACCACCGACATCCGGGCGAAACCACGCCGGAGCAGGCCCACGAGATTGGTCGGCAGCTTGCAGATGAAGTCCTGCAAGGCAAATATGATGCCAAGCAGGATCGTAATGCGGAGGCCACTGTTCTTTCAGAACCGCACGAAGGAGAAATTATGAAAATGCAGTAAAGGTTATCCCATGGTCACCTGCACCTCTACCACAGCGCCTTCCGGTGCCAGCGGCAGCAGGCTGCCCTCAATGGGCTTGCCATCCACAGCGACGCTCTTCACACCGTACTGGACTGCAGCGGTATTATCCACTGCAATGTGATAGGTTGCGCCCCGGTAGCGGCGGGTAACGGTGAAGCCGCCCAGCGTGTGTGGGATACAGGGGTCTACCTTCAGGCCGTCCAGCGTGGGCTGGATGCCAAGGATATACTGGCTCACATTGAAGAAGGTCCATGCGGCAGTGCCGGTCAGCCAGCTGTTCTTTGCTTCGCCAAAGGTGGGGGCATCCTTACCGGCCACCATCTGGCTGTAGACATAGGGTTCGGTGCGGTGGATCTCAGAAATATCCTCGATGTAGGCCGGGCATGTCTTACGGTACACCTCAAAGGCCCGGTCGCCATGCCCCAGAACGGCTTCGGCACAGCTGATCCACGGGTTGTTGTGGCAGAAGATACCGGCGTTCTCCTTGTATCCCGGAGGATAGCTGGAAATTTCGCCCAGATTGAGCTGATAACTGGTGTATGCAGGTTGGTGCAGAACCACACCGTACTTGGTATCCAGCCGTTCCTCTACGCTCTTCAATGCCTGCGCGGCCTGACCGGTCTCCTTGCCAATGCCAGCCATGACGCACATGCCCTGCGGCTCAATGAAGATCTGGCCCTCGGTGCACTCCTTGCTGCCAACAGGCTTGCCAAAAGCATCGTAGGCGCGGCGGAACCATGCGCCGTCCCAGCCAGAGGTCAGGGCCGCCTGTTCCACGCCGTCCACGGCCTTGCGGGCCGCAGCGGCTTCATCGGCAAGGTTCAAGTGGTCGCACAGTTCGGCGTACTCGTGGCCGTACTTGACGAACATGCCCGCAATGAACACGCTTTCGGCCACAGGGCCTTCGCTGGGACCGGTAATCTGGAAGCTCTCGCCCGGGTGCTCCGAGAAACAGTTCAGATTCAGGCAGTCGTTCCAGTCGGCGCGGCCAATGAGCGGCAGGCCGTGGGGGCCAAGGTGGGTGACGGTAAAGTTGAAGCTGCGGCGCAGATGCTCCATCAGGCTCTGTGCCTTGCTGGCATCATTATCAAAGGGCACCTGCTCGTCCAGAATAGACCAGTCGCCGGTCTCGCGCAGATAGGCGGCAGTGCCGGCAATGAGCCACAACGGGTCATCGTTGAAGCCGGTGCCGATATCGCGGTTGCCTTTCTTGGTCAGGGGCTGGTACTGGTGGTAGGCGCTGCCATCCTCAAACTGGGTGGCGGCGATATCCAAAATGCGCTCCCGTGCGCGGGACGGGATGATATGTACAAAGCCCAGCAGATCCTGACAGCTGTCGCGGAAGCCCATGCCGCGGCCGGTCCCGCTTTCAAAGTAGCTGGCCGAGCGGCTCATATTGAAGGTGACCATACACTGATACTGGTGCCAGATGTTTACCATACGGTCCAGCTTTTCCTCGCCGGATTCCAGATGGTAGGTGGAGAGCAGAGCTTCCCAGTGGTCGGCCAGCGCCTTGCGGGCCGCGTCCACCTGTGCATCGGTGGCATAGCGTGCGATCATGGCATGGGCACGCTCCTTGTTGATGACACCGGGAGCCGTGAACTTTTCTTCCTGTGGGTTCTCGATGTAGCCCAGACCGAAGAGGATCTTCTTTTCCTCACCCGGTGCAAGGGTGACATGGATGTGCAGCGCGCCCACCGGTGCCCAGCCGTGGGCAATGCTGCCGGAGCAGTGCCCGGCGCGGACGGCCTGCGGGTCTGCAGGGCCACCATACACACCGCAGAAGGCATCGCGGGTGGTATCAAAGCTGGTAACGGGCGTATTGCTCCAGAATACCGCATAGTGATTGCGGCGCTCACGGTATTCCGTCTTATGGTAGATGACGGCCGGCTCCACCTCCACCTCGCCGGTGGAGAAGTTGCGCTGGAAGTTGGAGCTGTCGTCAATGGCATCCCACAGGCAGAACTCCACATAGCTGAACACATCCAGCTCTTTTACGGCATCCGTTTTATTTTTCAAAGTCAGGCGGTCCAGCTCACAGGCATCGCCGGTGGGCACGAACAGCTCCTGCGCAGCGGAAACACCGTTCTTCTCACCCTCCAGAATGGTATAGCCCAGACCGTGGCGGCAGGCGTAGCTGTCCAGCTCTGTCTTGGTGGGCTGCCAGCCGGGGTTCCAGACGGTATCGCCATCCTTGATGTAAATGTGGTGGCCGTCCATATCCAGCGGAGAGCTGTTATAGCGGTAGCGGGTCAGGCGGCGCATCCGCGCATCGCGGTAAAAGCTGTAGCCGCCCGCCGTATTTGAGACAAGACTGAAGAAATCCTCGCTGCCAAGGTAGTTGATCCAGGGCAGAGGCGTACGCGGGGTGGTGATGACATATTCTTTGCGTGCGTCATCAAAATGACCGAATTTCATAAATGCTTCCTCCTTATCAGCTGCCGGTAGCCCCGGCGGCATCGCTTTTGCGAAAACGATTAAGGTAGACGATCAAAGCATTCTCTTTGCTTCTAGCATAGCCCAAGCAGGCCAAAAAAGCAAGAGGATTTTCTAAAAAATTTCTGAAAGTATCTTTCATAAATACGCATGTTTCCATGATTTTCAGAAAATTCATTTCAAGCACGCTTTTTGTGCTTCCTATAAGTGAAAACGCTGAAACACAATTTATAGGTAATATTATATACGGCGAAAATCGTAACGAAACTGCAACGAAAATCTTTTGATTTTAACCGAAATGTAACGAAATCCATCCGAGATGCACAATTTCGGTTCTTCAGAAACGAACAAAACGCCAAAAATGGGTCAAAAGCAATGGAAGTTATTCTTTTTAGCTTGATTTTTCGTACAGAATACGCTATTATGAGATTGCGAAAACGATTAAGGACTTGATGGTAAACATCCCCCGTAAAACGTTCTTCGGAAGGAGGCAAACGAGCGATGCCGTCCCTGAAAGATCTGGCAAAGGAATGCGGCGTATCGGTGGCAACGGTCAGCAAGGCGCTGAACGACCAGCCGGATATCTCGCCTGCCACACGAGAACGGGTGCGGGCCACAGCGCACCGTATGGGCTACATGCCAAACGCCGCCGCCCGTTCCTTGAAAACAAACCGTACTTACAATCTGGGCGTTCTGTTCGTAGATGAACGGCAGAGCGGCCTGACCCACGAATACTTTTCCGCCGTGCTGGACAGCTTCAAGGTGGAAGCCGAGAAACACGGCTACGACATCACCTTTATCAACCACAATATCAGCGGCAAGAGCATGAGCTACCTTGAGCACTGCCGCTACCGCAATGTGGACGGTGTGGTGATCGCCTGCGTGAACTTCTACGAGCCGCAGGTGGTGGAGCTGGTGAACAGCGAGGTGCCGGTGGTCACGATCGATCATGTGTTCAATAACCGCATGGCGATTCTCTCGGATAACGTTTCCGGCCTGAAGGCACTGGTGCGGCAGGCATGGGCCTGCGGCCACCGCCGCATCGCCTTTATCCACGGCGAAAAGACCGCTGTTACCGAGAACCGTGTTGCAGGTTTCTATCAGGCCTGCGAAGAGCTGGGCCTGAAGATCCCGGAAGCTTATGTGCGGGAGGGTATCTACCATGATGCCGACCGCTGTGCCGCCGAGACCAAAGCGCTGCTGGAGCTTCCGCAGCCGCCCACCTGCATCATCTTCCCGGACGATTTCTCCGCGCTGGGCGGCTACAACGCCATCAGCGAAAAGGGGCTTTCGATTCCGGAGGATGTTTCGGTGATGGGCTACGACGGCATCTACCTCTCGCGGGTGGTCAAGCCTCAGCTGGTGACTTACCAGCAGAACACCGCCGCGCTGGGCCGCACGGCTGCCGACAAGCTCATTGAGCTGATCGAGCATCCAAGAGTGACCCTGCCCGAACAGATCCGCGTTTCCGGCAAATTGCTGGACGGCGGGTCGGTCAGCATTCTTTAATATGTCTCCAAAGGCTCTTGCTACGGAACCTTTTTTGAAGAAAACTTTTGCTAATAATGGAAAACCATGAAGGAGGTTTACCCTTATGAAAAAGATCTCTCGTCGTAATTTCCTGCTCGCTTCCGGTGTCGTGACCATTGGTGCAGCTCTGGCTGCCTGTGGTGGTTCTTCTTCCACCAGCACCGCCTCTTCTGCAGCTCCCGCATCCAGCGCAGCTGCTTCCGAAGCTCCCGCAGCAGGCGGCAAGGTGCTGAACATCTGGTGCTGGAATGATGAGTTCCAGAGCCGCTTCAACGACTACTATCCGGAAGTTTCCGAGATCGCAGCCGACAAGTCCACCACCACCCTGAAGGATGGCACCGTTGTGAAGTGGACCATCAATGCCAACGAGAACAACAACTATCAGAACAAGCTGGACGAAGCCCTGCTGAGCCAGGACAGCGCTGCTGATGACGACAAGATCGACATCTTCCTGATCGAGGCTGACTATGCTCTGAAGTATGTGGATTCCGATTATGTTCTGGATGTCAAGGCAGACATCGGCCTGACCGACGACGATCTGGCTGGCCAGTACCAGTACACCAAGGACATCGTTACTGTGGACGGCAGCCAGCGCGGCACCACTTGGCAGGCAACTCCCGGTCTGTTTGCATACCGCCGCAGCATTGCCAAGGATGTTCTGGGCACCGATGATCCCGCCGAAGTGCAGACCTACCTGTCCGACTGGGATAAGTTCAATGATGTAGCTGCACAGGCAGCCGCCAAGGGCTACAAGATGCTGTCCGGCTTTGATGATGCATACCGCACCTTCTCCAACAACGTGGCAGCTCCGTGGGTCACCGGCACTACCGTTACCGTTGATGAGAACATTATGAAGTGGGTCGATCAGACCAAGGAGTACACCGATAAGGGCTATAACAACAAGTCCAGCCTGTGGGACAGCCAGTGGGCAGCCGATCAGGGTCCCACCGGTAAGGTGTTCGGCTTCTTCTACTCCACCTGGGGCATCAACTTCACTCTGCTGGGCAACTCGCTGGAGACTCCTGTCGCTGAGGGCGGCAAGGAAGAAGTTGGCAACGGTATCTACGGCGATTACGCTGTGTGCGAAGGCCCTCAGCCCTACTACTGGGGCGGCACCTGGATCTGCGGCGCAGCCGGCAGCGACAACATCGAGACCATTAAGGATGTTATGCAGAAGCTGACCTGCGATGAGGCCATCATGAAGCAGATCACCATGGATACGCAGGACTACACCAACAACGAGAAGGCTATGAACGAGATTGCAAACAGCGATTACAGCTCCGCTTTCCTGGGCGGCCAGAACCACATCGCTCTGTTTGCAGAGGCTGCAACCAAGATCGATATGTCCAACGCCGGTCCGTATGATCAGGGCCTGAACGAGAGCTTCCAGACCGCATTCAAGGATTACTTTACCGGAAACGTGGACGAAGATACCGCAAAGGCAAACTTCGAGACCGCTATCAAGGAGAAGTATCCTGAGCTGACCGACGTGGTGTGGCCCGCATAATAGCAGCCGACCCTAAAACGGAAAAGTGAATACGCAGGGGCGGGCCGGACGCTGTTCCCGCCCGCCCCTGTTCTTTCCGCAAATTTATCAGGAGGCGATCCTTATGGGAGAAAAGAAAAAGAAAGGGTCGATCAGCTACGCGAAATGGGGCTACATCTTCATTGCGCCGTTCTTCATCATCTTCGCGGTATTCCAGCTGATCCCTCTGGCATCTACCATTTACTACAGCTTTTTTGAATATTACCGCAGCGGCCTGAAGGTCATTGGCCCGAACTTTGTGGGCCTGAAAAACTACATTACCCTGTTCGCAACCGATCTGCCCAAATACTTTGGCAACACGCTGATTCTGTGGATCATCGGCTTTATCCCGCAGATCGCCATTTCCCTGTTGCTGGCAGCATGGTTCACCGACCTGCGCCTGAAACTGAAGGGCCAGACCTTCTTCAAAACGGTCATCTACATGCCCAACCTGATCATGGCCTCCGCCTTTGCAATGCTGTTCTTCGCGCTGTTCTCGGACAACGGCCCGGTGAACGCCGTGCTGCAGAGCATGGGCTGGATCGATGCACCCATCAGCTTTTTGAACACCGTGTGGGGCAACCGCGGGCTGATCGGCCTGATGAACTTCCTGATGTGGTTTGGCAACACCACCATCATGCTGATGGCTGCAATCATGGGCGTGGATCCCACCCTGTACGAAGCGGCTGAACTGGACGGCTGCACCCCGAACCAGATGTTCTGGAAGATTACCATTCCGCTGATCCGTCCCATCCTTGTTTACGTCATGATCACCTCCATGATCGGCGGCCTGCAGATGTTCGATGTGCCGCAGATTTTGACCAACGGCAAGGGCGGCCCGGACCGCACCTCCACCACCATGATCATGTACCTGAACAACCACCTGTTCAGCAAGAACTACGGCATGGCCGGTGCTGTATCCGTGGTGCTGTTCCTCGTGTGCGCAGTGCTGTGCGTTGTGGTCTACTTCTCCCTTACCAAGGAGGATGACGGCCTGACCCGCGCCCAGCGCAAAGAACTGAACGCCGCCAAAAAGGCAGCAAAAGGAGGGAAATGATTATGGCACACACTCCTAGAAATCAATCGGAAAAAGCAACACTGGCTGCACGCCGCGCATGGTGTTACCTGGTGCTGGTGCTCATCAGCTTTTTGTGCCTGTTCTTCTTCTATGTGCTGGTGATCAACTCCACCCGCACCCACTTCGAGATCCAGAAAGGCTTCTCGCTGCTGCCGGGCAAATCGCTCATCACCAACTTCCAAAACGTGCTGGCCGATGCCAACATCCCTGTCGTCTCCGGCATCCGCAACAGCCTGATCGTCTCCGCCTGCTCGGCGGCGCTCAGCGTGTACTTCTCGGCCCTGACGGCCTACGGCATCTACGCCTATAACTTCAAATTCAAAAAGGCCGCGTTCGCCATTATCCTGCTGATTATGACCATGCCCACGCAGGTGTCCGCTCTGGGCTTTTTGCAGCTCATCACCAAGATGGGCCTGAAGAACAGCTTTATCCCGCTGATCCTGCCCAGCATTGCAGCGCCCACCGTGTTCTTCTTCATGAAGCAGTATCTGGACGCTTCCCTTCCCATGGAGATCGTAGAGGCTGCCCGCATCGACGGTGCAGGCGAGTTCTACACCTTCAACAAGATCGTGCTGCCCATTATGAAGCCCGCTCTGGCAGTGCAGGCCATTTTCTCCTTCGTGGCCAGCTGGAACAACTACTTCATTCCCGCTCTGGTGCTGGACAGCGCCGACAAAAAGACCCTGCCCATCCTGATTGCACAGCTGCGCAGTGCAGACTTCCTCAAGTTTGATATGGGCAAGGTTTACATGATGGTGGCTATCGCCATTCTGCCCGTCATCATCGTGTACCTGCTGCTTTCCAAGTTCATCGTCCGCGGTGTTGCTTTGGGCGGCGTGAAAGGCTGACGGCATTTTGCCGCAAACAACAAAAGGGTCCCGGAGAAAATTCCGGGACCCTTTTGCTGTGTTTAGGATATAAGGAATTTTTGGAAGAGATCAGGAGAAAAAACAAGGCATACACATTCTGTCGGAGGTTTTAAGGGGATAAGATTTACTCGCCGCGGACGGCTGCGAAACCTGCTTCCAGATCAGCAATGATATCGTCGATGTGCTCAGTGCCGATGGACAGGCGGATGGTGTTCTGATAGATCTGCTGCTCGGCCAGCTCTTCGTCGTTCAGCTGGCTGTGGGTGGTGGAAGCCGGGTGGATGACCAGACTCTTCACATCAGCAACGTTTGCCAGCAGAGAGAAGACCTTCAGGTTATCGATAAACTTGAATGCCTCTTTACGGCCGCCCTTGATGTTGAAGGTGAAGATGGATGCACCGCCGTTGGGGAAGTACTTCTCGTACAGGGCGTGATCCGGGTGATCCGGCAGGGAGGGGTGGTTGACCTTCTCCACCTGCGGGTGGTTTGCCAGAAACTCGACCACCTTCTTGGTGTTCTCCACATGGCGCTCGATGCGCAGGCTCAGGGTCTCGGTGCCCTGCAGCAGCAGGAAGGCGTTGAACGGCGAAATGGTGGCACCGGTATCACGCAGCAGGATCGCACGGATGTAGGTGACAAAAGCTGCGGGGCCTGCTGCATCGGCAAAGGAAACGCCGTGGTAGCTAGGGTTGGGGTCAGCAATATTGCCGAACTTGCCGCTTGCCTTCCAGTCAAACTTGCCGCTGTCCACGATGATGCCGCCCAGCGTGGTTCCGTGGCCGCCGATGAACTTGGTGGCGGAATGGACGACGATATCTGCGCCGTGCTCAATGGGACGGATCAGGTACGGGGTGCCGAAGGTGTTATCGATGACCAGTGGCAGGCCGTGCTTGTGCGCGATGGCTGCAATGGCATCGATATCGGGGATATCGCTGTTGGGGTTGCCCAGAGTTTCCAGATAGACGGCCTTGGTGTTGGGCTGGATGGCATTCTCCACCTCAGCCAGATCGTGTGCATTGACAAAGGTAGTGGTGACACCGAACTGGGTCAGGGTGTGCTCCAGCAGGTTGTAGCTGCCGCCGTAGATGGTCTTCTGAGCCACGATGTGGTCACCAGCCTGTGCCAGTGCTTCGATGGTGTAGGTGATGGCAGCAGCACCGGAAGCGGTAGCCAGAGCAGCCACGCCGCCTTCCAGAGCAGCGATGCGCTTCTCGAACACATCCTGCGTAGAGTTGGTCAGACGGCCGTAGATGTTGCCTGCGTCTGCCAGGCCGAAGCGGTCTGCTGCGTGCTGGCTGTTGCGGAACACATAGGAAGTGGTCTGGTAGATAGGCACTGCACGGGAATCGGTTGCGGGATCGGCCTGCTCCTGGCCAACGTGAAGCTGCAGGGTCTCAAATTTATAGTTAGACATAGTATTTTACCTCTATATTTGTACTTTTAGTATAATTTTCTGATACAAAAAATCCCGATGCGTGATACAAAAGCGCACCGGGCAAACACAATTCAAAGCTATTCTGTCAACGTCACATTCGGGTACACATTCGTGCACAGCAAGAGGGCATCGTACAGTTCGCAGCCAGATGTTCTGCCCGGTCACCGTACATTCGCCCATAGCGGAAGTTTGCGTGCAGCAGGTCGTTCCAAATCAGCTTCATATCCGTGCCCTCCTTTCCGAAATAATTCTTTCCCACTCATCTACAAACCGGAGCCTCTATCTGCTCTGTGCCGGGAAGCAAAACCGTCGTTTTCTTTTTCCCACTAGGTTTGTGGATTTGTTGTTTGCATTATATTCCCTCTTACCCAGTTTGTCAATAGGTTAATTCCAGTTTTTTTCAAATTGAGTTTTCTGCACGATGCGCAGCCCGCATTTGCAGCATCCCGTTGTGCAGTTCCAACAGGAGTAACACTTCTGCTTCTTCGGAATTTTTTATTTTTCCATTGATAAAACCTTAAAATTTTATTGTTATACTAAAGTTGTTCCTTGCAAACGCCCTGTAAATCGTTTATTATGATAGCGTTCTTTTTTATCATCAAAGGAGTTTTTCGATGCTGCATCGTTTCTTTCATTTTTTAAAGCAGAGCCTGCTCGTTGTTCTTTGCATCCTGCTGCTTGGCGGGCTGCTGGCAGGCGGCTGGTTCTTTTATCAGGGCAGGCAGCTGTACCGCAGTGCCGCCAGCAGTTACCCAGTGGCTTCCATGTACGACACCATCCGTGCCCGCGGGAGCTATACTTCCTACGATGCGCTGCCGCAGATCTATATTAACGCAGTCATCTGCACCGAGGACGAGCATTTTATGACCCACAAGGGCATCGACCCGGGGGCCATTGCCCGCGCCCTGCTGGCCGACCTGCGCACCCACTCGCTGGCCGAGGGTGGCAGCACCCTGACCCAGCAGCTTGCCAAGAACGAGCTGTTCACGCAGGACAAGCATCTGGCCCGCAAGGCTGCCGAGATGCTTGCTGCTTTTGATCTTGAAAAGACCTACTCCAAGCAGCAGATCTTTGAGATGTACGCCAACACCATCTATTTTGGCAGCGGGTATTATGGCATTGCAGAAGCTGCCGAGGGCTACTTTGGCAAGGAACCGGCCCAGCTGACCGATACCGAAGCGATCTATCTGGCGGGTATGCCCAACGCGCCCTCGGTCTACGCCAGCAGCCCGGAGCTTGCCTTCAAGCGGATGCAGGTGGTGCTCAAGCGGATGGTCAAGTGCCGCGTGCTCACCCAGCAGCAGGCCGATGCCATTGCCGCAGATGCTGAAAACTTAACGGTTTAAACAAGACACCGCGCCCTGTCTGCTGCGGATCAGACAAGGCGCGGTGTTTTGTTTTGCGGTATTTGGTTTGGTAAAGGAGGAATCATGTTACCCGTTCAGGCTGTTGCGGCCCCGCCTGTCGGTAGCATTATCATACCAGAGAATTTCTGCGAAAGCATGTTATTTATATGAAGCTTTTATGAATTTACCGGTTCTTTGCCGCTGTCATGCTGTCACTCCGGGGCTTTCATGCTTTCCACCATGCTGATATGCCGCACATGCCGCCGCATGGCAAAGCACACCACAAAGGTGAACAGCATCGTCAATGCCACTGCCAGCAGATAGCTGCGGGGTGCAATGGTGCGGATGAACATGAGCTGATCCATTTCCACGGTCAGGATAATGAACCGGTGCAGCGGCACGCCCAGCAACAGGCCCACGCCGGAGCCGATGAGGGACAAAAGCTCGATCTCGCGGAAGATGTAGCGGTACACTTCTTTGTCATAGAAGCCCAGCACCTTGATAGTGGCAAGCTCCTTTTTGCGCTCGGCAAGGTTGACGCTGATCAGGTTGTACAGCACCACCGCCGCCAGCACCGCCGCGCACACGATGATCAGCACCACCACGTAGTTCAGGCTGCCGATCAGGCTGCCGAACATGGAGGTGGTGTCCTCGGTGAAGCTGACGCTGCTCACATAGTTGCAGCCCAGCAGCTTTGTGCGCAGGGTGTTGTACTCCGCCTCGGTGGTACAGCCGGTCAGGCCGTAGACGGTGTTCCACTCCGGCGTGCTGCCCAGCAGGGCCTGCAGCTGCGCATTGGAGAGATACAGCCGGGTGAACATGTAGTTCTCAGTAATGCCGGTCAGCACCAGCGGCACGCGGCTCCCGTCTGCTGCCTCCACATAGAACGTATCGCCCACGCTCAGCCCCAGATTCAGGGCCGTTTTTTCGGTCAGGATCACGCTGTCCTCTTCAAAGGGAATGGGGTCGTGGCCCACCCGGGTGCGGAAGGTGAAGTATTCGGTCATCCGGGCATCGTCCTCCGCGCCTACGATGCTGACATCGGCGCTCCCGCCCTCTTCATTATAAAGGGTGGTGGACTTTGTGTAGAACGCGCCCCAGCTGTGGACCGCACTGCTGCTGTCCAGCGTGTCGGCAAGGCCCTGCTCCATGGTCAGCGCCTTTTCATCGCTGAGCGAGATGGTGAGATCGTTGTGGGTCAGCTGCCCGGACTGCTTGTCCACGATGGGCAGGATGGAATCCTGAATGCCAAAACCGATCAGCAGCAGCGCCGTGCAGCCTGCCACGCCCAGCACTGTCATGAAGAAGCGCTTTTTGTAGCGGAACAGGTTGCGGGCTGTGGTCTTTTGGGAGAAGCTCATGTGCTGCCACAGCGGGGTGATGTACTCCAAAAAGATGCGCTTGCCTGCCACCGGGGCCCGGGGCAGCAGCAAAGCTGCAGTCTTTTCCTTCAGGCTGGCACGGCAGGCGTTCCATGTAGCAAAACCGATGACAGCCGCGCTGATGGCTACGCTGGCTGCCGCCATGCCGGGGTAAAAGTGCAGCGTAAAGGTGGACATGCTGAAGATCATCTGGTAAGCATACCAGATGATGAGCGGGAACACCACAAAACCGATGACCATGCCCACGATGCTGCCCAGCACGCTGGCGCTGAGGGCATAGAACAGATACTTGCCTGCGATCTTTGCGTTGGAGTAGCCCAGAGCTTTCAGAGTACCCAGCTGCAGGCGGTTCTCGTCCACCATGCGGGTCATGGTGGTGGTGGCCACCAGCGCCGCCACCAGGAAGAAGAACACCGGGAACACCCGTGCAATGGCATCCATGCGGTCGGCATACTGCTCAAAGGTGACAAAGCTCACGGTGGAGCTGCGGTCCAGCACATACCACTCGCCGCTCTTGATCTGGCTCACCTGCTCCTCGGCATCGTTCAGCTGGGCAAGTCCGTCGGCCAGCTGCTGTTCGGCATCGGCCTTCCGGCTCTCGTACTCCGCGCGGGAATCGGCCAGCTGCTGCACGCCGTCGTTGTACTGCTGCCAGCCTTCGTCCAGCCGGGTGCGAGCCGCATCAAACTGGGTGTAGGCTGTGGCCGTGCCGGTGGTGAGCTGCAGCTGCCCCTGCAGAAGCTTTACCTTCATCTGGCGCAGTGCGGCTTTGGCTTCGGTCACCAGCTGCTCGTTGGAAAGGCTGGGCGAAGAGATCAGCCCCTGTGCATACATCTGGCGCTTGCCCTCGTCCAGCTGGGCCTGATAGCCGTTCAGCTGGCCGCTGATGTTGTCGTAAGCATCCTGTGCCTTCTGCAGGGCATCCCGCAGGTCGGTGTATTCTTCATCGGCAGGTTCCGCTTCGTCCAGCGCTTTCTGTGCATTGTTCAGAGCCGTTTCGGCATAGCCCAGCAGCGGGTCGGCCACCTTTTTCAGGTTCACCAGCATCTCGATCTGCTGCAGCTGATCCTCAAATTCCAGCAGTTGTTCCTCGCCGCTCACCAGCTCGTCCGCACCGCCCTGCATGGTATCCGGCAGGGCCTTTTTGCTGGCGGCAAGCTCCGCTTCGCCCGCATCCAGCTGGGCTTTGGCGCTGTCCAGCTGTGCCTGTGCATCGGCCAGCTGCTGCTCTGCCTCCGCAAACTGACGGTCTGCTTCGGCTTTTTTGTCGTTGTACTCGGCCCGGGCATCGGCCAGCTCTGCACTGGCATCCTCGATCAGCTCCGCCCGCCGGGCTGTGCACTGTGCCCCGCTGATGGCCTTTACCCTTGCGGCTGTGTCATCCACCGCTGCCTGATACTCGTCCGAGTAATTATCATACAGACCGGCATTTTTTACCTTGAGATAGCATGCCGTATAATAATCCATGGTCAGGCTGCCTTCCGGCAGGAACACAATATCATCCAGCTGGCCGTCACCGGCGGTGCTGCTCTCCTTGTCCGTGGAAAAATGCTGCGGGTCCTGCACGGTGCCCACTACCGTGAACTGCTTCCGGCTCACATGTTCGGTGTCCTCCGGCAGGGTGAGCACCGTGCCCGGTTCCACCGGGTCGCCGTAGCCCATCACATGCACCACGCACTCATCCGGAGCCTCAGGCATCCGGCCCGAGAGCAGCACCAGACGGTTCATATTTTCTGCCGTGTCGGCCCCGGGGTCGGCGGGCAGCTGCTGCAGGCGCACCACCGCCGTCTCGCTCTGACCCTGCCACTGGGCCTCCATGTCCTGGTATTTTACCGCCTGTACGGCCTCCACGCCATCCACGGCGGCAAGGACGGCAATGTCCTCCTCCGAAAGGCCCAGTGTGGACAGCACCCGCAGGTCGAACACGTTCTGCTGCACGTAGTATTTCTGCCCGGCGATGCGCATGCTGGGCGCAAAACTCATCAGGCCGGTCAGCATCATCACGCCCAGCGCTACGATACCGAACAGCGAGACCATGCGGCTCAGGTTGTCCTTCATTTCCCGCAGGATGTTTTTACGATAACTTTTCAGCACAGCTCTCACCACTCAATCTCCTGCACCGGCACAGGGTGCTCGTTGACCTGATTGGAGACGATCTTACCGCTGCGCACCTGAATGATGCGGTCTGCCATCGCCGTCAGGGCGGTGTTGTGGGTAATAACGATCACCGTGCGGCCGGTGCGGCGGCAGGTATCCTGCAAAAGGGCCAGCACCTGCTTGCCGGTCTTGTAATCCAGTGCACCGGTGGGCTCGTCGCAGAGCAGCAGCTTGGGGTTTTTGGCCAGTGCGCGGGCAATGGACACCCGCTGCTGCTCGCCGCCGGAAAGCTGGGCCGGGAAGTTGTTCAGCCGCTCTCCCAGACCCACGCTGCGCAGGGTCTCTTTGGGGTCCAGCGGGTCGCGGCAGATCTCGCTGGCCAGCTCCACGTTCTCCAGTGCGGTCAGGTTCTGCACAAGGTTGTAGAACTGGAACACAAAGCCCACATCGTACCGGCGGTAGGTGGTCAGCTCTCTGGCGGTAAAGTGGCTCACGTTCTGGCCGTCCAGCCAGACGTTGCCCTCGTCGCAGCTGTCCATGCCGCCGAGGATGTTCAGCAGGGTGGTCTTACCTGCGCCGGAAGGCCCCACGATGATGCAGAACTCGCCTTTGTCCACATAAAAATTCAGGTGGTCTGCGGCGGCGATCTTCACACTGCCGGTCTGATAATATTTGCAAACGTCCTCAAACTCCACAAAATGCTCCATGGCGTTTTTTCCTTTCTATCGGGAATACATACTGTTTCAATTTAACTATAACATCTCCCGGCAGACTTTGCAAAGACATCTGCGCAAATTTTCAAAAACTTAACAACCGTATGCAGCCTTGCGCTCTCAGGCGTAGAAACCCTCTCAGTCATCGCTGTGCGATGCCAGCTCTCCCGAAGGGCGAGCTTTCGCATCTGACGGAAGGCGCAAAAAAGCTCCCCCTTTCGGGGGAGCTGTCGAGCGTATGCGAGACTGAGAGGGTTCATCTGTCAAGCGGTCAGCGCCCCACGATCAAATCGCGGCGGCAGCGCAGGCCCACGGTGAGGAAGTTGTTTTCGCCCAGTCGGCGCAGCACCACGCGGTCGGTGCCCTTCTGGCCCTCCACCAACAGGGACAGGTTCAGGGTGGTGGAGCCCTTCTCAGTCTGGATCACCAGCGTGCTCACACCCTCGTTCAGCAAGGTCTGCATGTCCTGCACGGTGGTGCGGAAGGTAGCAGAACCGGCGGGCACATCCAGCGTCAGCACGCCGTCCTTCTGGCGGGCAGTGTACAGCACTTCTCTGCCGAACAGGCCCTTGACGGTGTAGCGGGCCTCGCTCTTTTTCGCCGCTGCATCTGCGGACGGGGCGGCCAGCTCATCGCCGGAGATCAGCATGATGTTGCCCTGAATGGGGTTTCCCTCCGGTGCGCCGTAGCCGCCGTAGGTGGGGTCCTTTTCGCCGATCGCCACATCGGCGCTGTGCAGGGCGATATCCCCCTGCACCATCTGCTCCTGCGGGGGCAGATAGCCTGCGGCAGCAGGGTCGTTGATGTCTGCCTCTGCGGCAAATGCGCCCACGCTCAGCATGGCGGCAGCACCCAGCACTGCTGCGGTGGTGGTGACGGTACGGACAAATTTATGGTTCAGTTTCATTTGGAATACCTCCGTTGACGGCGGTTTTGCACCGCACATTTTTGTTTTGTGGAAAACCATGGTCTGCCATGCGGTGTAATACAAAACCGCCGCATCTGTCTTATAAACGGATGCGGCGGCGGGATTATTGCAGCAGGCTATAAAATTTTTTTGGAAGCTCTGCCGCCGGGGTCACTGGGCCTGTGCCGGTTCCCGGTTCAGGATCTCCATGAACTCCTCGCCGGTGATGGTCTCCTTCTGGTACAGATACCGTGCCAGCTCGTCCAGCTTGGCGCGGTTGTCGGTCAAAATCTGGACAGCCTTTTCGTGCTGGGCCTTGACCAGCCCCACCACCTTCTGGTCGATCTCGCGCTGGGTCTGGGCCGAGCAGGCCAGCGAGGTGTCGCCGCCCAGATACTGGTTGTTCACGGTCTCCAACGCCACCATGTCAAAGTCCTTGCTCATGCCGTAGCGGGTGAGCATGGCGCGGGCAAGCTTGGTGGCCTGCTCAATATCGTTGGAGGCACCGGTGGTGATGGATCGGAACACCACTTCCTCGGCGGCGCGTCCGCCGGTAAGGGTGGCGATCTTGTTTTCCAGCTCTTCCTTGCTCATCAGGTAGTGGTTGCCCTCGTCCACCTGCATGGTGTAGCCCAGTGCGCCGGAGGTGCGGGGGATAATGGTGATCTTCTGCACAGGGGCAGAGTTGGATTGCTTGGCCGCCACCAGTGCATGGCCGATCTCGTGGTAGGCCACGATGCACTTTTCCTTGTCGGTGAGGATAGAATTCTTCTTCTGGTAGCCTGCAATGACCACCTCGATGCTCTCTTCCAGATCGGCCTGCGTCACGCTCTTGCGGCCTGCACGCACAGCGCGCAGAGCTGCTTCGTTGACGATGTTGGCAAGTTCCGCACCGGAGGCGCCGGAGGCCATGCGGGCCACGGTGTTGAAGTCGATGCCCGGGGCCAGCGACACCTTTTTGGCGTGCACTTTCAAAATCTCTTCGCGGCCCTTGAGGTCGGGCAGCTCCACAGGCACGCGGCGGTCAAAGCGTCCGGGACGGGTCAGGGCCGGGTCCAGAGAATCCGGGCGGTTGGTGGCCGCCAGAATGATGACACCGGTGTTGCCCTCAAAGCCGTCCATCTCGGTGAGCAGCTGGTTCAAAGTCTGCTCACGCTCGTCGTTGCCGCCGAGATTGCCGCTGTTGCGCTTCTGACCGATGGCATCGATCTCATCGATGAACACGATGCAGGGGGCCTTTTCCTTGGCCTGCCGGAACAGGTCGCGCACCTTGGATGCACCCATGCCCACGAACATCTCCACGAATTCGGAACCGGAAATGGAGAAGAAGGGCACGTTGGATTCGCCTGCCACGGCCTTGGCCAGCATGGTCTTGCCGGTGCCCGGAGGGCCAACCAGCAGGATGCCCTTGGGCATGGATGCGCCAATGCTCTCGTACTTGCCGGGGTCGTGCAGGTAATCCACGATTTCCTGCAGGTTTTCCTTGGCTTCATCCTCACCGGCCACATCCGCAAAGCGGATGCCGTGGGTGGACTGCACATAGACCTTGGCGTTGGACTTGCCCACGCCGCCGAACATCATAGACCCCGGGCCGCCGCCGGCCTTTTCCATCAGCTTTTTGTTCATCTGGTTGCCGATGAAGCTGAACAACAGGATGGGCAGCAGGAACCAGATCAGGAAATTGAGCACCGGCGAGCCCTGCTCCACGATCTCGCTGGAAAACTGCGCTCCAGCATCATACAGGCGCTGGGTAAGCTCCGGGTCGTTCATCAGGCCGGTCTTGTAGACCTGCTTTTCCTCTTTATCGGTAAAAATGATCTGGTTGGATTCGATATCCACACGGCCGATGTTCTTTTCCTCGGTCATGGTCATAAAGATACCATAGTCCACTTCCTCCACCTGACGCTCGCTCATCCACGGCAGCAGCACAAGGTTGAGCAGCAGCAGGACCGCCAGCACGATGGCGTAGTAGATCGCCAGCGGCTTTTTGGAAGGTTTGACTTCTTTCATGTGGCAATTCCTCCTTTGGTTCCTGATGCAAGTAGTATAGCACAGTAAAACCGGGCGCAACAGCAATTCGAGCAGAACTTTCCAAAAACTTAGCAGTTTGTTAACAAAGGTCCCCTCTGCATACAAAAAGAGAGCAGCCGAAGCTGCTCCCTTTGGTTTCGCATGGGTTTACTGTTTTGGGAATGCCTTTTCCCACACTTCAATGGTCTTGAACTTGGGCATCCAGCCTTCCGGCTTGAAGGTGCTCTCGCTCTTGGCATCCAGCAGGCCCTGCTCCACGCACCACTGGGCTGCCTTGGCGGTGTCGGCATCTGCCACATCCGCAAAAGCCGGGGTGTTCACAGGTTCAGGTCTGCCTGCGGTGTTCCACACCAGCAGTGCCAGCTGGCCGCGGTTTGCGGGGATCTCTGCGCCCTCGGGCAGGATGTTGTGCAGGATCACCCGGGTAGCGATCTCGTAGCCGCCCCAGACTGCTGCGCCGCCCACCAGAACGGCTGCAACAGCGCCGCCTGCGCCGGAATCGCCGCCGGTAAAGTCGTCATCGCCGGGCACGACAGGAGGAGTGCCCACAGCGGTAATGGAGATGTACGAAGGTACAGGATTCGTCTCAGGATTCGTCTCAGTGTTCGGCACAGTGTAAGAAGTTGTGCCTTCTTCGTCCGTATAAGCAACCGTTGCACTTTCAGCATTCTCGCCGGTCTTCACCTCATAACCCTTGGCAGGATTCTGTTTGTAGACCAGTTTGCTCTCCACTACAGCGCCAGTGCCCTTGTTTTCCAGCACCACATCACCAGAGCAGGTGATTTCAGCATCACCGCCAATGGTTGCTCCTTCGTCTCGCTTACCAGAAATGGTCACGTCTGTTGCGCCAGTGATCGTCAGCTTGCCATCATGGAGTGCCGCAGCATTCTTACTTGTGATCTTCACTTCACCACTGCAATTGATGGACGAATCGAGGTAACTGCGCGAATCCCAGACAGCGCGCTGGTTTGCAGTGATCGTCACATTAGCCGCCTTGGTGATCACGACCGGGTCCCAAACTGCACCGCCATTCTGGCTGGTGATCTCCACATTACCGCTGCACTCAATCTCGGCTCTGCCATAGATGGTATAGTTGTTTCCATCTTCATCGGTGCTTGTACGGCCCTCACCATGGATGGTCACATTCTGTGCGCTCTGAACATCGAGATTGCCGTTGTCACCATAACCCAGCACATTGCCAGAACCGGTATTATCCATCAGGATGTCACCGGCGCAGGTAATAGTAGCGTCCCCCGTGATAAGGGCGGTGGAGGATACGCCCGTTACCTTCACATCCTGTGCGCCGGTAACGGTCAGGCTGCCATTTACCACAGCACCGTTCGCATTGCTCAGTACCACATCCACCTTATCCTCGAGATCGTCAGTGATCTCGACCTTCATCTTGCCAAAGCTGCCGGTACCGGTCAGGGTGTGGGTATCCGGGTCATAGGTGAGCTTGTCGTTTCCGACTCCAAGAATGTGCCCGCAGTTTTCGCTGGTCACTTCAATGGGGGTTCCATTGCCTATCGTGACTTTGATGCCGTAGTTGACCCCTTCATCAGGTTCAGGGATTTCCTTGACCCAGTTAGCAGTCAGGGTCATGTTTTCGTCCACAGTAACGGTGATATTTTCGCTGGTCTCGCCTCTTCCCTCCCATCTATCAAATTTCCACTGAGAGACATTATCCGGCGCAACGGCCTTGATGGTCAGTTCTTTGCCGTTTTCCACCTTATAAGTAGTAGTGCCATCTTCACCAGCAGTGCCCTCCAACTTGGTTTCGCCCTCATAGGCTTCGGCATACTTCAGGGTAAGAGTATGGGTGGTCCGTTCTACCCATTTAGCAGTCAGGGTCATATCTTCGGTCACGGTAACAGTGATTTTTTCGCTGGTTTCTTCACGGTCTATCCAGCCACCAAACTTCCACTGGCCTTCGCCCGGTGCAACAGCCTTGACGTAGACTGTCTTGCCCTCGTCCACATGATAGGTAGAAGTGCCGTTTGCGCTCGTTGCATTGATCAGCTCCGTGGTGTACGCTGCATCCGTGTAAGCCTTGGCATTCGTCAGCGTGAGCGTCTTGTTGCTCGGATTCACATACTCGATTCTGAAATAAGAGTATCTTGCACAATCATTCGGGTCCTGGGTCTCAGTGCTCTCGGCCTCGGAGCTGCCTGCATAATAGCGGGCAACGTAACCAGTCGGCAGATTCCTTACCTCCACCGTGCCTGCCTGAACTGCCTCATAACCGTAGGTATTGCAAAGCGTGACCGCACCAGTGCAGTGATCAAGTACCAGCTTGCCTGCTTTACCCCTGTCGCCGATTACGCCATAAATAGCAAAAGCGGTAGCCTGAATTTTTTTGCGCATTGTGCACGGTCAGGGTTCCGCTGACGGTCGAGCCGTTTCCGCAATTCAGAGAAAGGGTCTGACAGTTGATATCTGCACCGCCGTTGAGGATGCCGTCAATGCTCACATCCTGTGCGCTGTTCACAGTCAGCTTGCCTTCAACAGCCTGATTTACCAAGCTGATGTTATTATAGTCAAGGTTGCCGCTGATTCTCACATCACCAGCGCTAGTAATCGTTGCCTCACCGCGAATCGCAGCATCAGTGCCGGAATCGGATTTTGTGACGGTCAGATCATTGACAGTTGCATTCAGGCTACCATTCACGGCGTAAGATTCACCCTTGATGGTGACGTTTTCTCCACCGTTAAGGATTACATCGCCATTAAAGCCGCCTTCAAACGCAAAGCCTTTGTCATAAGACACGGCGGGATAACCTAAAGGCCATGCCACGTCAAAGCTGACAGTTTCACCATTCGCCGTCAGGTTGTAAGTAGTATTGCCCACCGTAACGGTCAGTGTATGCGCCGCACTGCCACCTTCTGCCGCCAGTGCGCTGAGGGGGCTTGCCGCCTGCAGCAGCAGGCCAAGGCTCAGCAGCCCGGCAAGGAATTTACGGGTACGTAGTTTCATGTAGGGTGTACCTCCTCTGTTCTATCTTTGATTCTATCATACACCCGTAGCTCCCCCCGGGCATTCGTTTGACACGAATCGACCGAAAAATGCATCGAATCGACCCGTGCACAATTTTGGGAAATTCTGCCCCTTATTTTGTGAAATTGTTTCATTTTGAGAATGAGTCAGATTGCTTGACACTGTCCGCGAATCATGCTAAACTTAGTCCACTTTGAAAAAAGCACAAATGCGTTGACGGGGAAAAAACGATTTTCTTCTGCGTACAGAGAGCCGCCGGGTGGTGCAAGGCGGGTGCAGAGGGTTTCGGTTACTGGCCCCTGAGCGGCAGGGCTGAACACACAAGTAGGCTCTGACGGATGTCCACCGTTACAAGGACAGCGATTCGCTGCAAAAAGCCGATCGTGCAAAGCGGCTGTGCCCAAAGGCGCAGCAAAGAGAGTGGTACCACGGGTGCCCTGTAGTTTGAACTTTACAGGCTCTCGTCTCTCAAGGTTTTCGCCTTGAAAGACGAGAGCCTTTTCGTATATCTGCCTTTTGGAAGCAGGCTTGCCCTCTCCGTCACGGCTTACGCCGTGCCACCTCTCCCAAAGTGAGAGGCCTTGGCAGTACGGCAAAGTTTTCGGTTTTGCCAAGGGCTCCCCCTTTGGGGGAGCTGTCGAACGAATGTGAGACTGAGCGGGCAAGGACGCTCACAAAGAGCATGGAGCAAGAAGTGTAAATCGTTTGGGAGGACGCACATTATGATGGACGCAACCAAGTACGCTCCGGGTTACTACCCGGTACCCGCAGGCTATGACAGCTGGGTAAAGAAGGATCACATTGAAAAGGCCCCCGCATGGTGCAGTGTGGACCTGCGCGACGGCAATCAGGCCCTGATCGTGCCCATGAGCCTTGAGGAAAAGCTGGAGTTCTTCCAGATGCTGGTAAAGATCGGCTTCAAGGAGATCGAGGTGGGCTTCCCTGCCGCCAGCGACACCGAGTACGAGTTCCTGCGCACCCTGATCGAGAAGAACATGATCCCCGAGGATGTCACCGTGCAGGTGCTGACCCAGTGCCGCGACCACATCATCCGCAAGACCTTCGAGGCCGTCAAGGGCGCTCCCCGCGCGGTGATCCACTTCTACAATTCCACTTCTGTGGCCCAGCGCGAGCAGGTGTTCCACAAAAGCAAGGAGGAGATCAAGCAGATCGCCACCGACGGCGCAAAGCTGGTCAAGCAGCTGAGCGAGGAGTATGATGGCAACTTCCTGTTCGAGTACAGCCCCGAGAGCTTCACCGGCACCGAGGTGGACTATGCGGTGGATGTGTGCAACGCCGTGCTGGACATCATGCAGCCCACCCCGGACCGTCCCATGATCATCAACCTGCCCGTTACCGTGGAAATGAGCATGCCGCACGTCTACGCAAACCAGATCGAGTACTGCGACAAGCACCTGAAATACCGCGACAGCGTGATCATCTCCACCCATCCCCACAACGACCGCGGCACCGGCGTGGCCTGCGCAGAGCTGGCCGTGCTGGCGGGTGCGCAGCGGGTGGAGTGCT
>ERZ791897.663-NODE-663-length-22676-cov-4.822422_pt1 | contig 22676 bp, 21 predicted proteins | sample MGYA00510152_ERZ791897 | MGnify/ENA primary metagenome ERZ791897 (study PRJEB30046, sample SAMN00792050) | human gut metagenome | study: EMG produced TPA metagenomics assembly of the A metagenome-wide association study of gut microbiota in type 2...
AGATTAGCCATAAGAAAAGGCCCATGCCAATTTTTTGACGTGAGCTTTTTTCTATTGAAGCTGAGTTTTTCTCAGCCTCTTTGTTTTTCAATAATTTAATATTTACTGATAATTTTAAGCGAAGTATAATATGGTTATATATTAAAAAATATTAATTTTTATAATTATAGATAAAAATTTCTTAAACATAAGCGTAAAAGAGTTTATCTTGGTTAGCAAGATAAATTAAACGGGGAATTGATATGATTTTAGATTATATGGAAAAAACAGTTGTACGTAGAGCGAAACTTTTGAATATATTATATTGTAATCAAGAAGAAACATTAGGTAAATTATCTTTTGTATTAGAGTGTTCACCTATGACTGTGGTATCAGATGTTGAATATTTACAAAATGAACTAGAAGTTCCAATAAAGCAATCCGATAAAGGTGATTATGGTTTAAAACCTAATAAGGCTTACCTAGATGATTATCTACATAAACTTTACGCAACATCAACATTTTTAACATTTTTACAATATTTTTTTATTTATGAAAACAAAATTGATTTTTTAGATTTTATTAAGCAACAAAAAGTTTCTACGGCTAAAGGTTACCGTATGCGGCAAGAAATTGTGAAGTACATTGCAGAGACTGGATTAGAATTAAAAGATAATCAAGTTTGTGGTAATCAGATTTTATTGCGTTTTTTACGAGCTGAATTGGTTAAGCACCTAAATATGCAACTCATTTTTATAGATGAGCAATTTAGTAGTGCTTGTGAACAAATACTAACAAAATTAGAAGAGCAATTAGGAATAGTATTTACTAAAGAACAACATTATTTGTATCAGCTTTTGATGAACCAAAGTATCTTGGTATCAAAATGGGATAAAAGTGACTTTGATTCAGACATAGAAAGCCTAATATCTGCCAAAATGTATCCGACGGGTTATTGTGAATTGGTTAAAGAATATTTGTCCCAATATTGGTCTGAAGAAAATTACTTATTTGAAGAAAAATTTGCCTTGGTTGTATTTTTAGCAATTAATCCTTATATCTTTGATGAAAACTTACCAGTGCAAATGGTTTTACAAAATGAATTGAGCTTTTTTGCGTTACCAAAGGTCAATGAATTGATCAGTGAAATAAAGCAAAAATTTATTGTTGAAAAGAGTCGAGAAAAACATTTTTACACCGCATTGTATATTTATTTGCGGGATGCATTTTTAGGGATTCAAAACATTAAAAATAGCTGTAAAATCATGATTGAAACACCATATCGCACGACAAAAACTTATTATGATTTAGTTAAGTTGTTAGAAAAGTGGAATCATAAACGTTTGAAATTAAGCAATCATTATAATTTGATTTTATATAAACGAATGGCAATAATATTAACGACCAAACATTATAGTGATGTAGTTATTGTGTCAGAACAACGAAGTGATGCATTATTTTTACGGGATTATTTGCAAAAAATGTATTCTAAAAAACCTATGAATTTAAAGATTGCAACTACTCAAGCAGAACTTTTAAATAATAAAAAAAGCGCACAAACATTGTTTTTAATGGATAAAGCATGGCACGAAAAGAAGTTAATTCCTGCGACAAACGTTTTGTATATCTCTTTTCCTTTGAGCACTGAGCAGATGTTTGAAATGTTAATGAAACTTTCGTGCTAATAGTTAGACACCAAATTAAGGTGTCTTTTTTTAAAGATGACATGAAATTATTTCATCTTTAGAAGATAAACTTGAGTTTTACTTAATTAAAAAATTAAAGTATACTGAACATAGTTAAACGAATGAAATTCAAGTTTTAAGGAGGTTAGGTGTATGTTGCCAAGTCTTTCACAACGTTTTAGTCAACAAAAATCAGGTTTAGATGATTTGTTTACAATGTCTAATCAACAAGAGGTAATTTCTTTTGCCGCGGGTTATCCAGCAAGTGAACTTTTTCCTAAAGAGCAGTTAGACCAAGCGTTTGTTAGCCGGAGTAAAAATGCCGGTCAACAGTATTATCAGTACGGCTCGGTCTTAGGTGTGGATAGTTTACGTAAAAAAATTTTAACCTATGTTCATTCAACACAAACGATACAAGCTAAATTAGCTGATATTATGTTGACACAAGGTGCGCAACAAGGTATTAGTTTACTAGCTGATTTGTTTTTAGATGTAGGTGATGGAGTAGTTGTTGAAGGACCAACATATATCGGAGCTTTAGAAGCTTTTAAGGTACGTAAACCAACTTTTTATGAAGTACAATTACAAGCAGATGGTTTAGACATTGAACAGTTAGAAACGCTTTTAAGTAAACATCCAATTAAATTGTTATATACAATTCCTAATTTTCAAAATCCAACAGGTTGTTGTATGTCGCTTGCTAAACGCCAAAGACTAGCTCAGTTGGCTAGTCAGTATGGCTTTTTGGTCATTGAAGATGATCCATATCGTGAGTTACGCTATGCAGGTCAAGACTTGCCAAGTATTAAAAGTTTTGATAAAGCCGGAAACGTAGTGACATTAGGAAGTTTTTCTAAGATTTTATCGCCTGCCTTACGGATGGGCTGGTTAGTCGCTGATGAAGCATTGATTAAGCAATTATCTAATTTACGTTTAGCAAATGATTGTCAGCCATCAAATGTTGTAGCCGAGATGATTGACCAATACTTAAGCGATAATGATTTAGTAAAACATATTCAAAACTTGAATCGTTTCTACAAAGATAAAAAAGAAACGATGGTTAAGTATCTTAAACGTTATCTACCAAAAGAATGTCAAATCAGTGACCCAGACGGCGGTTTTTTTATCTGGGTCACATTGCCAGCTCAAATTGATGCGCATCAACTTTTATTGCAAAACGGCAAGGTAACATTTATTGAAAGTTCTGGTTTATTTGCAGTTAGTGGTCAAAAAAATCATATGCGGTTAAACTTTTCAGGCGTTACTAAACAACAAATCAAGCAAGGCTGTCAAGCTTTAGGCGATTGTTTAGCTGAAATGTTGCATGCAGCTGCTTAAAAATAGGCACCTAATAGGGTGCTTATTTTTTTGCACTTTGTGAATAGAGTGAATATAATTAAAAATAAAAACAACGAGGTAATAAATATGAAACCAACCGTTAATGTTGTGGCGGCTGTTTTGATTCAAGACGGGAAAATTTTGGCAACTAGACGTAATTTAGATCGAATTTTAGGCGGACGTTTTGAGTTTCCAGGTGGGAAAATTGAGTTAGGTGAAACGCCTAAGCAAGCTTTACGCCGAGAAATTTACGAAGAATTAGGCGATATGATTAGTATTGGCCCGCGCATTGAGACACCTAGTAATTTCGAATATAGCTATGCACATATTAATATTCAATTTTATTTAGCTAAGCTTAAAACCCATAATTTAAACCAAGTTGCAGCCCATGACTTTATCTGGGATTATCCGCAAAACTTATTGATACTTGATTGGTTACCCGCTACACGTCCGGTGTTAGAATGGTTGGTTTTGCAAGATTTGACAAAGGTGGAGTTTGATGATTGAAAATTTAGAAGCGACATTGCGTAATGCTTTTATTGATGCTAAACATTTGGGGGCAAATGAGCTTTTACAGCCACGGTTGTTGACCAATAAAAAAGATGAAACAATCTGGCAACATTTAAAAGATGAATTAGAAAGTTGTCGCAGTTTTAGTTGGGCAGTTGCATTTATTACGTTGGATATGTTGACGCCATTAAAGGTTGTTTTAGCTGATTTGGCGGCTAAAGGCATTAAAGGCAAACTTTTGACGGCTGATTATCTTAATTTTAATAGTCCGGCTGTTTTTGCAGAATTGCTTAAGTTACCAAATGTCGAGGTCAAAATTGCTTCTGGACAAGGGTTTCATGCCAAGGGATATTTGTTTGAACATGACACGCATCAAACGGCGATTATCGGGAGTGCTAACTTGACTAGAGCAGCCTTATTAGCAAATTTTGAATGGAGCTTGCGTGTTAGTTCACATCAAGATGGACGTTTACCTCAAGAAATGCATATGCAATTTATGGAAGCTTGGCAAAGTGCACAGCCATTAGACAATGCGTGGTTGAGCTCTTATCAAGCTAATTATCAAGCTCCTCTTAAAATGAAGACTAATTTAAAACAAAAGGTAAACTTAACACCAAATACGATGCAAAAAGAGGCTTTAGCCCAACTTGCTTTGTTACGTGCTAGTCAAGAAAGCAAGGGATTGATTGTTTCGGCAACTGGGACAGGTAAGACGTATTTAGCTGCATTTGATGTTCAAAGCTTTGCACCTAAGCGAATGTTATTTGTTGTGCACCGTGAGCAAATTTTACAAAAAGCCAAGCAAAGTTTTCAAAATGTCTTAGGTGGAAAAGACAGTGATTATGGGATTTTAGCGGGCACAAAGCGACAAGTGGATGCTAAATATTTATTTGCAACTATGCAAAGTCTAGCAAAAGATGAAACCTTAGCGAGTTTTAAACCCGATGAATTTGATTATTTGATCATTGATGAAGCACATCGTTCACGTGCAAAGAGTTATCTAAAAATTTTAGCTCATTTCACCCCTAAATTTTGTTTAGGGATGACAGCAACGCCAGAAAGAACAGACGAGTTAGAGATTTATAGTTTATTTGATCATAATATTGCCTATGAAATTCGTTTACAAGACGCATTACAAGCCGATATGTTATGTCCGTTTCATTATGTTGGGGTTAAAGATTATGAATATCAAGGCGAATTAATCACTGATACAACTAGCTTGCGTCGCTTGGTTAGCGAAGAGCGTGTCCAACATATTTTAAAACAAGTTGCTTACTATGAAACTTCGCAGCAAACGACTCATGGCTTAATTTTTTGTAGTCGTCAAGAAGAAGCTAAGAAACTTGCCGATATTTTGACTCAAAAGGGCCATCCTAGCCAAGCTTTAACTAATGAACAAAGTATCCAGGCTCGCAATGAAGCTGTCGCTAAACTAGAGCAGGGAAAACTTAAATATTTGATAACCGTTAATATTTTCAACGAAGGAATTGATATTCCATGTGTTAATCAAGTCATTATGTTGCGCAATACCCAGTCACGGATCGTCTTTATTCAACAGCTTGGCAGAGGTTTGCGTAAATTTGTTGATAAAGACTTTGTGACAATCATAGACTTTATCGGCAACTATAAAAATAATTTCTTAATCCCGTTAGCTTTGTATGATGATCGAATGGCAAGTAAAGATCGTGCTAAAAGCGAATTGATGCTACAACCGATTATTGGTTTATCAACGATTAATTTCACCAAAGTTGCTAAAGAACAAATCTATGCAGCGATTCAGGCTAGCAAATTAGATTCATTATTCCAGTTAAAACAAGCTTATCAAGAACTAAAGGATAAACTAGGGCGAATTGTTTTGCTAAAAGACTTTTATCGCAATGGCCAGCTTGATCCACGGGTTTTTGCTGATAATTCTTTACTACCCAATTATGCGCACTTTTTAGTTAAGCTCAAAGAACCGATTTCTTTGGATACTTATCAAGATCAAGTTTTAACTTTTGTGACAAAGGAATTATTAAATGGAATGCGTGCACATGAATTATTATTGTTAAAACTATTGCTGACTAACGATCAAGTCAATCGTTTAGATTACATTGCTTGTCTTGAAAAATTTGGCTGTTATGTTAACGAAGATGTTTTAGATTCGGTTGTTAATATTTTAAGTTTAGATTTCTTTAAAATTAAGGTTAAAGACGGACTAAAATCTGATCAATATGGGGCATATCCACTGATAAAAGAAGATTTATTAGGATATAGTTTAATCTCAGATTTGAAAGAAAGTTTAAGTCAAAACAAATGGTTTGCATATTTATTAAAAGATGCCATAGATACAGGCTTGTTGGTTGCTAAAGAATATAATCAAGCACAACAGTTTACTTTATATCAACAATACACGCGCAAAGATGTTTGTCGCTTGTTGAACTGGCATAAAGATTTAAGCGCACCGATGTATGGTTATTGGGTTGGAGAAAGGGAATGTCCGTTATTTGTCACTTATGAAAAAACTAAAAATCATTATTCGGAAAATTATGATAATGATTTTAGTGATAATGCTACATTTAGATGGTATACCAAAAGTCCAAGGACGTTAGCGTCTGGAGAGGTTAAACAGTTATTAGCAGGTGTGAGTCACGGACAACAAAAATTAAAAATCCATGTTTTTATTAAACGCAATGATGCTGATGGCAAAGGCTTTTATTATCTTGGTGAAGCAAAGATCTTAGCTTCAACAATCAAAGAAGAAGTGACCGTTCAAACTAATAAAAAAATGCGGAAGGTGGTAGGGATGGATTTACGTTTAGATAATCCTTTACCGTATGCCAAATATAAATTAGTGACTGGAAGTTTAGATTTTTCGGATAAAGTTTAAAATGTTGATCTTTATCTTGAAAATAGAATATTTTTGGAGTAAAAAACGAACTATTAACTTTTGTAAAGATAAAATTGTGAATTTTTAGAAAAAAGTGCTTGCATTTATGATGGATTTTTTGTAAATTAGAAAACAAAAAATAAAGCCAAAGGAGCGTTTTAAGGATGTCTAATTGGGATACAAAATTTACTAAAAAAGGTTTTACATTTGATGATGTTTTATTAATACCTGCAGAAAGTCACGTTTTACCAAATGAAGTGGATTTAAGCGTGCAACTTGCAGATAATTTGAAATTAAATATCCCAATCATCAGTGCGGGAATGGATACTGTTACAGAAGCAGCGATGGCAATCGCGATGGCCCGCCAAGGCGGTTTAGGGGTAATTCATAAAAATATGACAATTGAGCGCCAAGCAGATGAAGTCAAAAAAGTTAAACGCTCAGAAAGTGGTGTCATCATTGATCCATTTTATTTGACACCAGATAACACTGTTGCTGAAGCTGAATGCTTGATGCACAAATATCGCATTAGTGGGGTACCAATTGTAAAGACCTTGGAAGATAAAATTTTTTGTGGTATCATCACGAATCGTGATACACGGTTTGTTACGGATAGTTCTGTTAAGATTGCGGAGGTCATGACTAAAGAAAACTTGATTACTGCACCGGAAGGGACTTCTTTACAAAAAGCAGAAGCAATCTTGCAAGCTAATAAGATTGAAAAATTGCCAATTGTCAATGAAGCTGGTCAGTTGACAGGTTTGATTACAATCAAGGATATCGAAAAAGTAGTTGAATTCCCACATGCAGCCAAAGACAAGCATGGTCGTTTATTAGTTGCTGCAGCAGTTGGAGTAACTAGCGATACATTTGAACGAGCAGCAGCATTATTAAAGGCTGGTGCAGATGCATTGGTTATCGATACAGCACACGGTCATTCAGCCGGTGTAATTCGTAAGATTAAAGAAATTCGGGAACATTTCCCACAAGCAACATTGATTGCTGGGAATGTTGCGACTGCACAAGCAACTAAAGCATTATATGATGTTGGAGTTGATGTAGTTAAAGTTGGGATTGGACCTGGTTCAATTTGTACGACTAGAATCGTTGCTGGGGTAGGAGTACCACAATTAACGGCAATTTATGATGCTGCAAGTGTGGCACGTGAATATGGTAAGACAATCATAGCCGATGGTGGTATTAAGTATTCTGGCGACATTGTTAAAGCAATTGCAGCAGGTGGTAATGCGGTAATGTTAGGCTCAATGTTAGCTGGGACAGATGAAGCACCAGGTGAAACAATTATTTATCAAGGTCGTCGTTTCAAGACATATCGCGGAATGGGAAGTCTTGGTGCGATGGATTCTACTCATGGTTCTTCTGATCGTTACTTCCAAAGCGGAGTTAATGAAGCTAACAAATTGGTGCCAGAAGGAATCGAAGGTCGTGTAGCTTACAAGGGTAGTGTAGCAGATATCGTATATCAAATGGACGGCGGTTTGCGTGCAGGGATGGGATATTGTGGAGCTAAGAATCTACAAGCTCTAACAGAAGATGCGCAATTTGTACAAATCACAGGAGCTGGTTTAATCGAATCGCATCCACATGATGTAACGATTACTAAAGAAGCACCTAATTATTCTAAATAAAAATATATAAATAAATTAAAAAGGATTGATGCTTGAATTATACAAGAGTCAATCCTTTTTATTAGGAAAAATGAACCTCCTTTGTTTGGAAATTCAAACAAAAGAGGTTCATTTTGAAATTTAGTCGGTAGCTAAGTTTTTTTGCGCGGTTGCTAACATTAAACGTAAACGATTCAGTTGATTAACAAGTGATAGACTTGGATCGTAATCGATTAGTGCAATGTTGGCTTTAGGATATTTTTGGCGTAAACTTTTGACTACACCTTTACCGACAATATGGTTAGGTAAACAGCCAAACGGTTGCATGCAAATAATATTATTGATGTCTTTTTGAAGCAATTCTACCATTTCACCTGTCAAAAACCAACTTTCACCGGTTTGATTAGCCAAGGAGATGATGTCTTTAGCACCGTTGGCGATTTGTGCGATAGAAGGGCTTGGCTCAAAGCGTTTAGAAGCTTTTAATACTTTGTTTAAAGGCCGTTCACACATAGAGATAACATTGAGCTAACCACTTGGATTTTGCCGTGAAGCCGAGCTTTTCATGACGATAAATTTGGTTGTATAAAGAATAATTCATAAAGCCAACAATATCGGGACGAATGACTGTCTGGCTGCTGAGTTTTTCAAATGAACATGCTTCGTTTAACTGGATGGTTGATAGGGCTTTGTTTTGACGTGCATCGCCTTCATGTCTTGGCCACCAATATCCAAAATAAAGTCGACTTCGGGTAAGAAGTGTTGAGCGACTTTGTAATGAGCAACGGTTTCAACTTCACCTAAATCGCATTTTAAGAAGCTTTTGATAAGTTGTTCACCATAACCTGTTGTACAAACTTGAGCAATCAAAACATCAGGTGGTAGTTTTTGATATAAATCATTTAAAATGGTAATCGTTTTTTGTAATGGGTCACCATCATTGTTGCCATACCAGGTATAAAGAAGTTGTTGTTTTTCACCAATCAAAGCAATTTTGGTAGTAGTCGATCCTGCATCTATGCCTAAATAGACTTTGCCATGATATTGATTTAGATCAGCTTTAGCATGGCGTTTACGAAAAGCCTCCAATTCAGCTTCGTTTGCAAAAAGTGGCTCTAATGCTTTGGTTGTTTGTAATTTAGCTTTATGTAGTTCTAATTTATGAAGTAATTGCTTTAGGTTAGTCGTTTGATTAAGCTTGGATAATAAGGCTGCTCCTTTAGCAACGAATAATTGGGAATCTGCTGGGAAGATGACATCTTCTGGTGCTAAGTTGAAGGTAGCAATAAAACGTTGACGCAATTGACTCATAAAATATAATGGGCCACCTAAAAAAGCAATTTTGCCTCAGATTTTGTGTCCTGAGGCTAAACCAGCAATAGTTTGATTGACGACAGCTTGAAAAATACTAGCAGCTAAGTCTTCTTTGCGTGCACTATCATTTATGAAGGGTTGGATATCAGTTTTTGCAAAGACCCCACAGCGTGAAGCGATGGGATAAAGCGCCTTAAATCCTTTAGCTAATTCGTTTAAGCCGTTAGCATCAGTGTTTAAAAGATTAGCCATTTGATCGATAAAAGCTCCAGTTCCACATGTACAACTGCCATTCATTTTTTGGTCTAAAGCTTGACCAAAAAAAGTGATTTTAGCATCTTCACCACCTAATTCGATAGCGACGTCGGTTTGAGGGATAAACGTTTCCACGGTCTTTGTGCAAGCAATTACTTCTTGTACAAAGTTAAGTTCTAATAAATCTGCTAAACCAATACCACCTGAACCAGTAATGCTCATTGCTAAAGGTGTAGTAGGGTCAATGTAGTGTGAGGCATCTTGTAAGACTTTTTTACTGGCAGTTTGAATATCTGAGAAATGCCGTTGATAGGTCTGCTAGATACTTTGATTATTTTGATCTAAGATGACCAATTTAACAGTTGTTGAGCCAACATCAATACCACCACGCAAAGGTGTTGTAGGAGTTAACATTTAAAATTCACCTTTCTAATACTAAAGTTAGTAAGATATAAAAGAAACACCATTCAAGCAATAACTTAAAAATTTTAAGCCTGCTTGCTAGGTGTTTTGGTTAAAAAGTTCTCATATTTGATAAGTAAGCTTATTCATTTAAAATGAGTAATTTGTATAAAGTTGTGATTATTATAGGATTATTTTTTTAAGATTTCAATTGGTAGTAAATAAAAAAGAGACGAAAAATTATTTTCATCTCTTTTAATATATTAAGCTTGTTTCAGAGCAAGTGTCAGTTTGCCATCATCAAGATGATAAGTTTTATCTGCAAATTCTTGCAAGCGCAAATCATGAGTAACAATGATGATAGCTTTATCTTGTTTAACAGCTAGTTTTTTAAAAAGCTTGCCTACCTCAGCAACTCGTTGACTGTCTAAGGCAGCCGTTGGTTCATCGGCTAAAATGATTTCTGGGTTGGTATATAAAGCACGTGCGATGGCAACCCGTTGATTTTGCCCACCAGAAAGTTGACCAGGGTATTTGTTTTTAAGTTGTTTAATATCTAAGATATCAAGCACATCATTTAATTGCGCGTCAGTTAAATTATCTTCTTTTTTAACTTTTTGAACTAATTTAAATTGTTCAGCGACGGTTAAAAAAGGGACGAGATTGTAAGACTGTAAGATAAATCCGATTTGATTAAGACGGATACTTTCTTTTTGCTTATCTGAAAGCTGACCGATATCTTGACCGTTAATTTTAACTTGTCCGCTTGATGGCGTTTGTAAATTACCTAAAATAGTCAAAAAGGTACTCTTGCCAGAGCCAGAAGGACCCAATATTAAGATTACTTCACCTTTTTTTGCTGAAAAATCGATATTTTTTAAGACATCAACGCGAGCAGAGCCTTGGCCAAATGATTTATTGATATTGTGTAATTCTAAAGTTGCCATGTTGTTAACCTCCAATGACTTTAACTGGATCGACTTTTAAAATAGTTTTAACTGGTAGCAAAGCACCTAAACTAGAGGTGATTAATAATCCTAAAGCTACCAAACCAAGTAATGGAATATTAAAACTGACAGGAACTGCTTCTGGTAAGAAATAAGCGGTTAGAATAGTTAATGCAACCCCAATCACCAAACCACTGAGGACAAGAATCAAAGCTTGAAATAAGGTAGCTTTAACTAAAAAACTAGCTGGCATACCTTGCGCTCTTAATACTGCGTAATTTGGCAGTTTTTGAATAGTGATGATGTATAAAAAGACAGCAATTACTATCAACGAAATAACCATTAAAAAGCCAATCATGAAGCTAAACGTTGCATTTTGTGCTTCATAGCCTGGAAGTTTTTGTGTAAAGGTCTTTTCAGAATAACTGGCAACACCATTAACACTTGGTTTAAAGGAGTTACTTTTTGAAAGTACAGCACTGGCAACAAATTGAGGGCTGATACTCTTTAATGCTTGCCAAGTTGGCAAAAGTCCATAAACCCCAGGTGAAATATTAAGTTCAGAATCAGAGGTAAAACCAACGATTGTAAACTTTTGAGGCAACGAGTTAAGTAAAACTTTGTCATTTAAAGCATAGCCTTTATTTTTTAATGTGTCGTCAACAACAATTTCATTAGCTTTCTTAGGCATTCTACCAGAGGTTAATACAAGATTTTTATAGATGAATTCATCTTTTTTAACTCCCAAAAAGTTAGCTGCGACTTTTTTAGCACCTTTTTGTTTAACGACAATAGATGCTTGACCAAGAATAGCTTCGTTTGAGCCAAGCTTCATATCTTTGATTTGTTGGTTGCTTAATAAGGATTGACGTAAATTAACGTCGGCATCTTTGTTTAAGACGATTCGTTTAAAATCCCACGTTTCTAAAGCCGCAGTGTTTTGGTGAGCCAACCCCAATGCTAGACTAGTGAGGATAAAAATTAAATAGCTGACTAAAACAACCATTGCGATGATTAAACCGTAACGAATTTTTTCGTGTTTGATTTCTTTTAAGGCTAAAAACATTAGATTATCTCCTTTGGTGCTAGCAATGCTTCAAGGGAAACCTTGAGTTTGGCTAGCAATTCTTCTTGTTTAGAGGGATGAGCGATTACTTCTTTAATTGCTTGATGTGTCAAGACAGAAACAGCCCAAGTTAACGGCTCTTTAATATCTTTGGTAGATGAATCTTGAGATAATAAAGATTCGTTATAGGTCAAATGCATCTTGATTAGAGCAAAATAAGGACTTTTTGAGGTTTGTTCTAAAAAAAGGCGTGTTTCTTTTAGATAAACTATTGCACTTTTAGGATGAGTACTTGTTTGTAAGGCTAATCTTTGATGAATATGTGCCAAAGCGATTTGATATAAATACAGATAAGCATCAGTTAAATCTGTAAAATATTTATAAAAAGCGCCACGGGCAATGTTGGCTTCTTTTACGATACGTGCTACTTGAGCATCGGCTAATGAATGCTGGGAAAATTCATGAAGTAATGCTTGAGTGACGCGTTGTTTTTTGTGTTCATCTAAATTAGTAAAAGTTTCTTTGACCATTTTGAGCTCCTTTCTTCTTTTGGTGACATGGTGTCACTGAGAATTGTTACTTAACTATATCACTTTTGGTGACACGGTGTCAACTATTGTGTTTAAAAAAAGCAACCAAGCTCAATTGCTTGATTGCTTTTTATAAACCAAATGTTCCGCCATGCACCTTAACAACATTTGAAGCGACGATGAAAGCATCAGGATCAACATCATGAATCGCACTGATTAGTGGCCCATAATCTGAATTATCGATGACCGCCATTAACATTTCTTTGTTATTAGCGCTAAAACCTCCACGAACATCGGTAATGGTTAGGGCATGATCGGCATTTAGTAACATTTCTTTGATTTCGTTTAATTTATGATTGCTCATAACTTGAATTTGATATTTGTGATCTAAACCAGCTTCAGTATAATTCATGACAAGTGACGTGATAATTAGCGAAAAAGCAGCCATGAAAAAGGCATCTAAACCAGATACAAAAATATTGAAGGCTGTAACAATCATATCGATTACAAGTAAAGAAGATGCTGGATTAATATGGAAATATTTTTTTAAGATCATCGGAGGGACAGTTGTTCCCCCACTTGAAGCATTGATGCGGTAGAGTAAAGCTATGCCAATCGCAAAGACGCCACCACCAATGATAACTGCTAACAATGGATCAGACACGATTTTAAAACTAGGTGTTAGATAAAGTAAGATAGGTAAGGCGAAGCTACCCAAGGCGATATTTTTAACGACTTGGCGATCAAGAAAAATGCTAGCCAAGATAATCATTAAAATATTAATAACCAAAACACTTAAAGCACGATTGATTCCAAAGGCAGCTTCAAGTAAGATGGCTGTTCCTGTGGCTCCACCAGCTGCGATATCGATAGGAGCATAAAAGAAGTTAACTGAAATTACAATTAATTCTAAAGAAAACAAAAATAAGATAAAACGCGACCAAGGTTGACGCATGATGCGTTGTTTCATGGGAATCCTTCCTTTCTGAAATTAAATGATAAAATGTTGTTTTTTGATGGTAAATGTCAGATCGCTTGGAGCACAGGTTAAGTCTTCACCATCGGCATGACAATGATTGCAAGCAGGCGTTTCTAAACGAATTGAGCTTGCTTGAAAATGATGAACTTTTTTAGAAAGACTATGAAGATGTCCTGGTAAGATCATTAATAAAAATAAATACCAAAAATGCAAAGTAGATTTTTTTTCGATAATGACAACATCGAGTTTACCGTCATTTAATTTGGCTTTAGGCATCAAACAAACTCCGCCACCAAAATAAGGATGATTGGTAATTGTACATAAAAAGGCTTTTTGAAACGTATAAGTAGTATCTTGACAAGTCAACGTGAGGTTGAATGTTTTTTGGCGAAAATAAGCTTTAAAAAAGGAAAAAGCATAGGCCAAAAAGCCAAGCTGATGTTTATTTAATAAACGTTTGCTATAAGAATGATTGGCTAAATAAACGATGTTAGCATCAAAGCCAATGCCTAAGTTATTGGTAAAAAAGGCACTGTTATTGCGAATAGCATCATGATAAAAACCAATATCAATGTCTTGATAAGTAGGATTGGTTATGATTTTTTGTAGGGCTTTTAATGGACCAAAATCAATATTAGCTCCTCTAGCAAAATCATTACCAGAACCACAAGGAATATAGGCTAATGTAGCTTGTAGGTTTTTAGTTTGCAAACCATTCAAAGCTTCGTGTAATGTCCCATCGCCACCTAAGACAACCATAATAGGTTGAGGATTTAAGATAGCGAGTTCTTGGACGATTTGACTGGCATGTCCAGGGTATTTTGTAGTTTGGACCGCATAGTTGATATTATGTGTTTCTAAGTATTTTTCGAGTTGAGGCCAAATGTGTTTAACATGGCCATTTCCAGCTGCTGGATTAATGATAAATGTATAAAATTGCACGAAAAAAATTCCCTTCTACAAGCTTCTTTTAATTATAACATACAGTTTCTGTGATTAAGAAAATATAAATTATTTTTATAAACGTAGCGAAAATATTATTGATTTCAATCGTGGAATAAATCTTTTAACCAATAGAGTTGAGCATATGTTAGGGCATAAAGTCTATAAATGTCGTATTTAATAAAAGGTCAAAAAATACTAATCAGCTATGTTCGTTTTGTATTCAATCATTGGGATAAATGCAATAAAAACTACAAAACAACAGGTAAGGACTGAGCTATTAAATTACCGAAGATAAAAAAGCAAAAGAAATTATCTGAAAGCAAAAACTGTGTAAGTGCTGGTGGTTAGAAAGCTAATCAGCAAGATGGCGCATTGCCAAAGAATATTTTGACTTTAGTTAAGGGAGGTTTAAATTTTGATGATGGCTAAAAGTTTTTAGTTGTGGGATATTTATCCTTATCTAAAAGGGGGGATTTTATGCCAACGCGTAAAGTTTAAAAAACAAGCTAAGGCTTTGATTTTAAGTAATTATGGCAAAGCATTGAAATTAAATATCTTACCTGTCTTAGGAATTTTATTGTTCGGTTTTATTTTAGGTATTGGCTTGATATATTGGGTGGCTTAATGGTTAGCACATTGAGTGTAGCACTCGATGCCAAAGCTACTAGCGTGACGGCTACTTCACCTTTGTTACAAGCAACAAACAAAAGTCAAAGTGTCTTAAATAATCCAACTAGAGTTAACCTGGATACATACCAAGATTTAAAACCAGCAACAGGTAAAATTGCGCAGACAGGTTATCAAGGTTTAAAGACAGTGGCAGAATATGATAAATATCTATCACAGTATGCAGTTGAATATAACTTTGCTAAAAAACGTCACGTTATCTTGGAAAGAACGTTAGTAGCACACCTAAATGGCTACACTTATGTGGCTTACAAGACAGGTTATAATTACAGTAACCCTGAGTTTTATAGCCCATATAACCATCAAATGTGGGAACAAAAATACAATTTAGCACCATATAACATCAGTTATGGTAATAACGGTGATTATCATTTGTGGATGTTACTTGAATCAGGTGGGATTTGTTGGGGAATTTCTGATATCGGTATGAACCAAGCTGAAATTCAAGGAATTCCAGCTGTTAATATCTAGCAACCACACCATGAAGCTTACTTGTTATACCAACAAAATACTGCAGGTCAAAGTATCTGGAATATTTGGACTGATTTACATGGTTGGCAAAATTCATATAGTCGCTGGGTTGGCATCAACGAAATCCAAGCACGTTTGTTGATGAGTTGGGGTAACAAGTCTTATAACAACCTTGATTCTGGCAACAATACTAGCTATTTGTTGCTAGCACAAGGTGTACTAAATCAATTTGATAAGTACCAAGATTCGATGATTTATACTTTATTGGCCCAAAGTTATCTGAACGGTTCTAATAAGCGCCAAGCCACTTATTATAAGGCATTACAGTATCTAGATATTAATTTAGATGTCTTAGATGGCTTGTTGAACTCTTTTGCAAATAATCCAAAGACGACCGATGAGCAATGGTTTGATTTAGCCAAACGTATCATTTCGGCTTATACCTATTATCCAGCGCCACTCAATGATTTGTTAAACATATTAAAACCACACTTTAAAGATAAGAGCTTGGCCGCTAAAGTCGAAGTTTTACAACGCAATGCCTTGCTTAAAGCTAGTCAAGCAACAGACAAAGAAAGTCTATAACCAAGTGCGTGTCGTGAAGTTGCTAAGGCTTTATTAGGTAAGAGTTCTGGTAATCTAGCAACCTTTGGATTTGATGGAAAAATGCAGGTGCAATTGTTTTAAACGACAGTTGCCAAGATTCCCAGGTTCTAACACGTGTATCTCTTGATGGGGGCAAGACATGGGAAAAATTTGGTGAACAAGAATACACTGACCAACACGTTATTCATTTGAACGCTAGTCAATTGGCTTGCTTAAATGCTAAAGATGGTATCGTGATTGGTTTGATGGGAACCGATGTAACATATAAGATTGAACTTACAAATGGAGTAAGTCTTGGTCAAATTTATGCCAACGATAATGAAGATGTGTTGCTTGGTCAAGTTAATGGGTTAAAATACAGTCAAGATAATGGACAAACATGGCATGATTACACGGCAACTTTAGCTGATGGTGTACGTTTTGGCGGTAACCAAACGGTCTTGGTGCGCAAAAAAGCTACGGGAACAACTTTAGCTGGTCCAACCAAGAGTTTTACTTTCAAAGCTAGCCAAGATCAAGCAACTAGTTGTTATGTGCCGCTTAAAAACTTGAGTGTCTTTGAAGTTTCTTTTGAGGCTAAAAATAATCCGGCAACTAATTTCTTAGACGGCAATCCTAACACTAGCTGGGAAAGCCAAGCAGATGGTCAACGTTACTTTGCTTTTGCACTTGATAAACCACGTTATATCAATAAACTACAATATCAAACAACGGCTAATACGGGTGCAATGCAATCTTGCATGGTTTACACCAGCATGGATGGTCAAAGTTGATCATTAGTTAAGTATGTGAACGGACTTAAGGATGATGGCTCTTTGCAAAACCTTGATTTAGGTCAAAGTGTTCAAGCTAAGTATGTTAAAATCAAAGCTAATGCTGTTTATGGTCAAACATTTAGTGGCTTTATGCTAAATGTATTTGAAGATACAACTAAATAAAAATAGATAATATATAAATTGTTAAAAACTAGTTATATAATAATCTTTTTGATATACTCTTAGTGACTAACAAAATATTACTCAAAAAGTCATGAAACTATTTAATAGCTTCATGGCTTTTTTATAATTTTATAAAGAAAGCAAAAAAGTTTTGACGAAACTAACTTGGCGGTGTAGAATGAAACGAAATTAAACGAAAAAATCTGTTAGGTGAGGCTCCTATACAAACATAGGCTACTGCCCAAAAATGTCGAAAGACGCCAATGGGTAGAACAGGAATTGTCGAACAAGGCTTTTCTTAAGGTAGCTAAAAGTGTTAGCTTTTTACGTTGTATAGTGCCAAAGCTCAAACGACTAGATTGCTTCTGGTACGATAATCAGAAAAGACCTTATGCTTTGAGTTTTTGGCATAAGGTCTTTTTTTTGCGGATTAAAGGGGGAATTCATGATGGATGAAGGTAGTTATTGTTGGTGTTTTAATAGCAAAGAAACTTTTTACAAATAGGTTAGGTAGCCTTTTTGTAAAAAGGACTTTTACAAAAAGGAGACGGGAAAATGTTGAAAAAAAGGAAAGATCTAGTAGACTACACACGTTTGGCTAAGTTAACACCAACAGAAGTGTTAGCACAACTAGGTAGCTCATTAAATGGACTAACAAAACAACAAGTAGCAGTTGCACGTGAACAATATGGAACGAATAGCTTAGAATTAAAGAAGAAAACACCGTTAGGGATGCAAATTTTAAAAGCATACATTACCCCCTTTACGTTAGTATTAATTCTTTTGGGAGTGATTTCGTTTATCACAGATTATTGGTTAGCTACACCAAGTGACCGTGATTTATCGGGTGTAATTATTATTACGGTGATGGTTTTGGTTAGTGGCACAATGTCTTTATTGCAAAGTATTCGCTCTGATCAAGCTGCCCAAAAATTAAAAGAACTAATCAAAGTAACGGCTTCGGTTAAACGGGCAAAAGAAGAGTTAAAAGAAATAGAAGTAGCACAAGTAGTCTGTGGTGATATTATCAAGTTAGCTGCTGGGGATATGATTCCAGCAGATATGCGTTTGTTGCAAACAAAAGATTTATTCATTGCGCAAGCAGCTTTGACGGGGGAAAGTTATCCGCTAGAAAAGACGACGCTTGATACACAAGAAAAAAATGTTAGCCCTGTGCAACGTGATAATTTAGTTTTCATGGGTAGTAATGTTGTTAGTGGCAGTGCATTAGGTGTAGTAATCGCAGTAGGAACAAATACCTTATTTGGACAAAGCGCAAAAGAATTGACGAAAAAATCGGCACCGACTAATTTTGATAATGGCTTAAAGCAAGTTTCGTATTTGTTATTACGTTTCATGGCAATCATGGCACCATTAGTAGTTATTATTAATGGTCTAACTAAGGGTGATTGGTGGCAAGCCTTAATTTTTGGCTTATCAATTGCAGTAGGACTGACCCCAGAAATGTTGCCGTTGATTGTGACAACTAACCTAGTTAAAGGGGCAACCCAATTAGCCAAGAAAGGGACAGTTGTCAAAAATTTAGGCTCGATTCAAAACTTTGGGGCAATGGATGTGTTATGCACGGACAAAACAGGAACATTGACGCAAGATAAGATTATTTTGGAATATCACTTAAATTGTGATGGAGAAAATGATCAACGGGTATTACGGCATGGGTATTTGAATAGTTATTATCAAACTGGATTAAAAAATCTTTTAGACGTAGCAATCATTGATGCCGCTAAAGAACAACTAGATGTCAGCAAATTGGAATTTACCAAGATAGATGAACTACCATTTGATTTCAAACGGCGCAAGATGAGCGTAGTAGTTTCTAATCAAGATGGTAAAATTCAAATGATTACCAAAGGCGCAATCGAAGAAATGATTGATAGTTGTGCATTTGTAGAGGTAGGAAATGAGATTAAACCTCTCACACAAGCACAAAAAAGAGATGTTTTACAAAGAGTTGAACAATTAAATCAAGCAGGGATGCGTGTTATTGGAGTTGCACATAAGACGTATGCACAAGCTAAAGAATTTAGCATAGCAGATGAAAGTGACTTGATTTTGATTGGCTATCTAGCATTTTTAGATCCGCCTAAAGAAACAACTAAACCAGCTTTAGATGCACTTCAAAAAAATGGTGTGGCAGTAAAGATTTTAACCGGTGATAATGCTTTAGTAGCACAAGCTGTTTGCAAGCAAGTAGGATTAACTCCAGGCCAAATCATGACAGGTCAAGATATCGATGAATTAAACGATCAACAATTAAAAGAAAAATTGGCAATAAGTAATGTTTTTGCTAAACTTGATCCTAAACAAAAAGTGCGCTTAGTCAACTGTTTGAAACAAACAGGAAATACAGTCGGCTTTTTAGGTGATGGTATCAATGATGCGCCAGCGCTAAGAGCAGCTGATGTAGGTATTTCGGTTGATACAGCTGTCGATATCGCCAAAGAAGCAGCAGATATTATTTTACTTGATAAAGACTTGATGATTTTAGAGCGTGCAATCTTGGCAGGGCGTGCAGTTTTTGGAAATATCATGAAATATATCAAAACAACGATTAGTTCTAATTTTGGCAATATGTTGTCTGTTTTGTGCGCAAGTATTTTCTTGCCATTCTTGCCAATGTTGCCATTACAAATCTTGATGCTAAATCTGGTTTATGATGTATCATGTTTAGCAGTACCGTGGGATAAGATGGATGCGGAGTATTTACAAAGCCCTAAAAATTGGCAAACCAAAAATCTCAGCAAGTTTATGCTATGGTTTGGACCAACGAGTTCAGTTTTTGATTTAATGACATTTGCGGCATTGTATTTTGTTATTTGCCCAATAGCCGTGGGAGGAAGTTTTACAACATTGACTCCAGGACAAAAGGTGGTCTTTATTGCGTTGTTTCATACTGGTTGGTTTGTGGAATCTTTGTGGACCCAAACTTTTGTTTTACATGCCTTGCGTACGCCTAAATTACCATTTATTCAAAGTAATGCAGCGTTAGCGATGACGGTTCTAACTGGTTTAGGTGTGTTAGTCGGTAGTTATTTACCATTTAGTCAATTAGGTAAAAATATTGGTTTACATGCTTTACCATTGATGTTTTGGGGCTTGCTATTTTTGACGGTATTAGCATATTTAGCCTTAGTGACAGTCATAAAAAATAGATATCTTAGATGTTATCAAGAGTTAATCTAAGGCTTTACACTTTTTGATTTTTTAGCTAAAATAAACGTAATCAGTGAAGAGTAGTTTTTTTAATGACAGAGACGTTTTGATTGCTGAAAGAAACGACAAAAAAACGAAGTGGGCCTGAGTGAATAAATTTTAATAAAGAAAATTAAGTGGCAAAAATATTTTGCAATTTAGGTGGCACCGCGAGTAAAATCGTCCTATTTCTGTTGAGATAGGGCGATTTTTATTTTTGCCAAGATAAGAAAGGAAAGATTTATATGTCAAAAAAAGTTGTTTTAACCGGTGATCGACCAACCGGTAAGTTACATTTAGGTCATTATATTGGTTCTTTGAAGAATCGAGTTGCAATGCAAGAATCAGGTGAATATGATTCTTATATCATGATTGCTGACCAACAAGCTTTAACAGATAATGCTAGAGATCCAGAAAAAATTCGCAATTCTTTGCTTGAAGTAGCCTTGGATTATTTGGCAGTGGGGATTGATCCACAAAAATCAACAATCTTTGTTCAATCCCAGATCCCAGCGTTAGCTGAATTAAATTTGTATTATTTAAATTTAGTGACTGTTTCACGCTTGGAAAGAAATCCAACGGTTAAAGCTGAAATTCAACAAAAGAATTTTGAACGTTCAATTCCTGCAGGCTTTTTCACTTATCCAGTTAGTCAAGCTGCAGATATTACAGCTTTTAAGGCTCAATTAGTGCCAGTTGGTGATGATCAAGAACCAATGATTGAACAAACTCGTGAGATTGTGCGTAGTTTTAATTCTATTTATGGTAAAGAAGTTTTAGTTGAACCACAAGGTGTCTTTCCGCCAAAAGGCTCAGGTCGTTTACCAGGGCTTGATGGAAATGCTAAGATGAGTAAATCTTTAGGTAATTGCATTTACTTATCAGATGATGCCGATACGGTACGTAAAAAAGTAATGTCAATGTATACTGATCCAAACCATATTCATGTTGAAGATCCAGGACAAGTTGAGGGTAACATGGTCTTTACGTATTTGGATATTTTTGATCCAGATAAAGAAGAAGTGAGTCGCTTAAAACAACACTATCAAGCAGGTGGTTTAGGTGATGTGAAGATTAAACGTTATTTGAATGAAGTTTTAGAAGCTCAACTTGCACCGATTCGCAAACGCAGAGAAGAATATGCTAAAGATGTTGCAAGTGTATACCAAATGTTAAAAGAAGGTAGTGCAAAGGCAAATGCGGTCGCTGAACAGACATTAGCTGAAGTACGTGCAGCAATTGGTGTAAATTATTTTGATTAACATTAGATGAGAATTTTGTGATAAAATAGTGTGTATCAAATTAATGGAGCGTGCAAAAATGAAAAATTTGGCAATCTTAGATTTTGGTTCGAATTCGACAAGATTAGCGATTATTGAACTCGATGATGCTGGAAGTTTCAAAGAAGTTAAGCGACAAAAGGTAATGACACGTCTAGCAGAGGGGATGGGGCAAATTGAAGGATCACCCATTTTACAAGAAGCCGCTATTAAGCGAACGCTAGAAGTCCTCACACAGTTTAAAGCAGAATATGAACAGTATCCTAATTTGATTGTTAAAGCAATTGCGACTGCAGCGGTGCGCTGTGCTAAAAATAGCGCAACTTTTGTGCAACAAGTCAAGGATTTAACTGGCGTAGAAATCGAAATTTTATCAGGACAAGCTGAGGCATATTATGATTATTTAGGGGTGATTAATACCTTAGATGTCAGTGATTGTCTATTGTGTGACATGGGGGGTGGAAGCTTTGAGTTGTGCTTGATTAAAGATAAAAAATTAAGCGACTCAATCAGCATTCCCTATGGCGCAGTCAGTTTAAGCGAAAAATTTAATGCTAAAGATAAGATTACAGCCCAAGATTTATTTCAATTGCAACGTTTTGTGCAATATAAATTCAATCAATTACCTTGGCTTAAAAATGGCACGGGTTTACCACTAGTTTTATTAGGTGGAGCCAATCGAACCGTTGCACGCCAACAGCTCGAACGTCTAGGCGAACCACTAACGGACTTCATGCATGGCGTGAAAATGTCAGCTTATTCCTTTCAAGAGATCTATTCTTCTTGGTTAGGGATGAGCTTAGCCGAGCGCCAAAAGGAATTAGCCGAAGAAGCTAATAGAGCAGACATCATCATAGGTGGTTTGACGCCAATTTCATATTTGATTCAAGTCAATGAAGTTCCTGAAATTATTTTTTCAGAAAGTGGTGTACGCGAAGGTATTATCTACAGTATGATAGCAGATTAAAAAGACCGCAAATGATGTGTACCCAGTTTTCTGGACACGTTAAAATTTAATAAATTATCCTATGGAT
>ERZ791897.666-NODE-666-length-22444-cov-9.769530_pt1 | contig 22444 bp, 19 predicted proteins | sample MGYA00510152_ERZ791897 | MGnify/ENA primary metagenome ERZ791897 (study PRJEB30046, sample SAMN00792050) | human gut metagenome | study: EMG produced TPA metagenomics assembly of the A metagenome-wide association study of gut microbiota in type 2...
CCATCTCGGAAATGTGCATTGGTGTACGAACACCGGCAACAACGTCCTCGCCCTGAGCGTTTGTCAGGAACTCTCCGAACAGACCGTTCTCTCCTGTAGCTGGGTCACGTGTAAATGCAACACCTGTACCACAGTCATCTCCCATGTTACCAAATGCCATCATCTGAACGTTAACAGCTGTTCCCCATGAATAAGGGATGTCATTGTCACGGCGGTATACGTTAGCTCTCGGGTTATCCCATGAACGGAATACAGCCTTAACAGCTTCCATAAGCTGAACCTTAGGATCTGTAGGGAAGTCCTCACCGATCTTCTCTTTGTACTCAGCTTTGAACTGCTCTGCAAGTTTCTTAAGATCATCAGCGTCAAGCTCTACGTCAAGTTTAACACCCTTCTCTTCTTTCATCTTGTCGATCAGTTCTTCGAAGTATTTCTTACCAACTTCCATAACTACATCAGAGAACATCTGGATGAATCTTCTGTAGCAGTCCCAAGCCCAACGTGGGTTGCCTGAAGCATTTGCCAGTGTTTCAACAACCTCTTCGTTAAGTCCAAGGTTAAGAATTGTATCCATCATACCAGGCATAGAAGCTCTAGCTCCTGAACGTACGGAAACGAGAAGCGGGTTCTCTTTATCTCCGAATTTCTTACCTGTAATTCCTTCCATCTTATCGATAGCTTCCATGATCTGAGCCATAATCTCATCGTTGATCTGTCTGCCATCCTCATAATACTGTGTACAAGCCTCTGTTGTTACTGTGAATCCCTGTGGTACAGGAAGACCCAGATTTGTCATCTCTGCCAGGTTTGCGCCTTTTCCACCGAGAAGGTTTCTCATATCTGCGTTACCTTCAGTGAACATATAAACCCATTTTGCCATGATCAATGACCTCCTAAAATAATTTTTACAAATAAAATAATTTTATTTCGCATATAATATTTTAATGGTTTTATACTTATGAGTCAAGTCTTTTGTCCGTAATTATATACAATTTTTACAAATGCTTTTTGTATACTTTTCATATTGGTTAACCTATCTTTCACAAATTGTAAACACATCGTCCATCAGGCTGTCATTTTGCATATTTGCATTAATCTCCATGCAATGTACAACATGCACAAAAAAATAGTTGTCCATGCTTTATAAGAACTTGGAAACAACTATTTTTTTGTGATTAATATACAATTTACACATGTCATTGCTATGGTGTTTCCACCACCAACATCATGCAATTTTCCTCAAAATCAACAAGTACGTAATCTTTATCTCATTTCTTCAACAAATGCCTTATATCCCTTATAAGCTTCATACACATCTGCCTTGCTTGTCACTTCCCACGGCGCATGCATACTCAACACTGCGACACCGCTGTCGATGACTTCCATGCCATAATTTGCCATAATGTAAGCAATTGTTCCACCACCACCGGCATCTACTTTTCCAAGTTCAGCGAACTGGTATGCAACACTCTGTGCATCCATTGCATTTCTGATCTTTGCAAGATATTCTGCATTTGCGTCATTAGAACCGCTCTTTCCACGGGCACCCGTAAATTTATTAAATACGAGTCCTTTTCCAAAGAATGCAGAACTGCGTTTTTCGAATACTTCAGCATACATCGGATCATAAGCTGCGCTCACATCAGAAGAAAGCATTCTGGAATTCATCAGCGCTCTTCTGACTTTCAGGTCAGACTCCCCTTCTGTCAGTGCCACAAGTTCTGCAACTGTATTTTCAAAGAAACGAGAATGCATTCCGGTCGCACCGACACTTCCGATTTCTTCTTTATCTACGAGAATGCAACACGCTGTGTGCTCTACTTCTTCCACATCGAGCATTGCAAAGAGGGATGTGAATGCACACACACGATCATCTTGTCCGTAAGCAAGCACCATACTGCGATCCAATCCACAGTCACGAGCCTTTCCTGCCGGAACAATTTCAAGCTCTGCGGAGAGGAAATCCTCTTCCTCCATGTCATAATATTGTTTCAGAAGATTGATTACATTTGCTTTTACAGCCTCTTTTTCCTTTTCTTCTAATGTTTCATCCTGCTCAATCGGGCGGCTTCCGATCAGAAGATCAAGCTTCTCTCCTTCTACAACCGTTGCAGCCTTTTTCTCCATCTGTTTCGACGCGAGATGAATCAGCAGATCCGTGATAACAAAGACCGGATCATCCTCTTTTTCACCGATACTTACCTGAACTGTTGTGCCATCTTTCTTTGCAATCACTCCATGAAGGGCAAGTGGAAGTGTCACCCACTGATATTTCTTGATTCCACCATAATAATGTGTATCAAGATAAGCAAACTCCTCATTTTCATACAAAGGATTCTGCTTTACGTCAATACGCGGAGAATCAATGTGAGCTCCAAGAATATTCATACCTTCTGTCAGCGGTTTTGTACCCATATGGAACAGCGCAATCGTCTTGTTCATACACACGGCATACAGTTTATCTCCGGCTTTCACCTCTCCACCGTTTTTAATGATATCTCTGATATCCTTATATCCCTCTGCTTTTGCCTTTTCAACTGCCAATGTAACACACTCGCGCTCTGTCTTGCCGGCATCAAGGCAGTTCTTGTATTCTGTATTCACCTGTTCTAATCTGTCCAGCTCTTCCTTACTGTAAGTTGTCCATGCATTTTTTCTGTCCATGTCATTCTCCTCCTGTTCTATCGTTACTGTTCACACGATGTGCGACCAGCAACGCATCTCGCCATTTTAAATCGCCTTTGGCGATGGGGCGAGATGCATTCAAGTCAAAACACGCATCCTCCGTGTCAATCAGCGGAGTGATTGACACGGGAGTGAACAGTAACAATCTATCTTCTATGCTATTTCAAAAACTCTATAAAGAAACAGCCCAAACTGAATCCACAAGCTTACCTGTGAACTACAGTCCGGGCTTTTCTTATTTATCTTACCACTCGAATTTCTTCTCGAAGTATGCTTTCAGATCTTCAATCTTAACTCTTTCCTGTTCCATTGTATCACGGTCACGTACTGTAACAGCTCCGTCTTCCTCGGAATCGAAGTCATATGTTACGCAGAACGGAGTACCGATCTCGTCCTGACGACGGTAACGTTTTCCGATATTTCCACGATCATCGAACTCACAGTTGTAATACTTAGATAACTCTGCAAATACTTTCTCTGCACCTTCGTTCAGTTTCTTGGAAAGTGGGAGCACACCGATCTTAACCGGAGCCAGTGCCGGATGGAAATGAAGTACAGTTCTCATATCCGGTTTCTCTTCTGTTCCGATATTCTCCTCATCATATGCACTGCAAAGGAATGCAAGTACAACACGGTCAGCACCAAGTGATGGCTCGATAACGTATGGAATGTATTTCTCCTTTGTCTCATCATCAAAGTATGTCATATCCTGTCCGGATACATTCTGATGCTGAGTCAGGTCATAATCTGTACGGTCAGCGATTCCCCACAGCTCACCCCATCCGAATGGGAAAAGGAACTCAACGTCTGTAGTAGCCTTACTGTAGAAGGAAAGCTCTTCCTGATCATGGTCACGGTAACGTACTTCCTCATCTTTCAGTCCAAGAGATGACAGCCAGTTCAGGCAGAAGCTCTTCCAGTAATCAAACCACTCAAGGTCTGTGTCCGGTTTGCAGAAGAACTCAAGCTCCATCTGCTCGAACTCTCTTGTACGGAATGTAAAGTTCCCCGGTGTGATCTCGTTACGGAAAGATTTACCAATCTGTCCGATACCGAATGGAAGTTTCTTTCTGGATGTACGCTGTACATTCTTGAAGTTTACAAAGATACCCTGTGCTGTCTCAGGACGAAGGTATACTGTGTTCTTCGCATCCTCTGTAACACCCTGGAATGTCTTGAACATCAGGTTGAACTGACGGATATCTGTAAAATCATGCTTTCCACAAGTCGGACATGGAATGTTATTATCCTCGATAAATGCTGCCATCTGCTCCTGTGTCCATCCGTCTACAGAGCTCTCAAGCTCGATTCCATTCTCTGCTGCATAATCTTCAATAATCTTATCTGCACGGAAACGCTCATGACACTGCTTACAGTCCATCAGCGGATCACTGAATCCTCCGAGATGTCCGGAAGCAATCCATGTCTGTGGGTTCATAAGGATTGCACAGTCAACTCCAACATTGTATGGATTCTCCTGAATGAACTTCTTCCACCATGCTCTCTTCACATTATTCTTAAGTTCAACACCAAGATTACCATAATCCCATGTGTTGGCAAGTCCGCCGTAGATCTCAGAACCCGGATATACGAATCCTCTTGACTTTGCAAGTGCTACGATCTTGTCCATTGTCTTTTCAACCATTGTATGTTCCTCACATTCTTTTTTATCATTTACATTATTCACATAACTTATGCACTCCGGTTGATCTTTTCACAGAAGTTATTCACATCTTCCTTTAAAGATATTCCCCTTTGTACATCAATGTTTCCTATTATAACGACTAATGCCTTATTTTTCAAGCTGTTTTAGGTACTTCTCTTTATGTTTCCGCTTATATTCATACATAACTTCATCTGCTCTTTGCAGAATCTCATCTGTAGAAACAATATCATGTCTTTCAGGGAGTTCTATAATACCATAACTGAAACTCTTCGGATAATCACCAGCACCTTCCCGACGAAACGCTTCATGTATATTTCTAAACTTTTCCTGCATGGTCTCTTGCGAACAGTTCAAAAGCACAACACAAAACTCATCACCGCCAAGACGCACGAACAGATCTCCCGGCCGGATATTTGCCTTCACCGTCTCAACAAAATACAGCAGGTAACGATCCCCTTCCTGATGCCCGAAATGATCATTCACATATTTCAAATGATCAAGATCACAATAACAGAAGACTATCTTCTCGCCTGTGGCAAGCATCGTTTCCGCCCGTTCATGGAACAGATGACGATTTCCAATACCTGTAAGTTTGTCTCTGTAAGCCTCTTCTTCAAGTTCCTCTTCTCGTTCTTTCAGCTGCTTTGTCATTGTATTAAATGCTTCTGAAAATTCTCCCAGATAAGAAACGCTCTGAGAATAATCCCCTTTCGCCACCTGCTTTGCCTGCCAGGTCAGATGGTTCAGATTCGCATGGATATTCTTCAGATTCTCACAGAGGAAATTATCTCGCCCCGGTGCTTCAATTGACAGATTTCCCTTTGAAATCTCCGCCGAATAATGCTTCATTTCTTTCACTGCTTTATCCAGATATTGAAGTCCCATTCCAAGTTTCCAAAAAGGTTCGTCCAGCTGTTCAAGATCCAACTCTGCATTCTCGGAATCATATATAATATCCCTCAGATATTCAAATAATATCTCACAGTTTTTCTCTTCCATAACTCTAAACGTCACCTTCTCTTACATCTGCCTGGAAACGGCAGACACGGCCTCCTGTTGCCCAGCAGTCCGTTTCCACTGCTACATATTCCTTTCCAGAGTATAAAGATAAAATTCCGGAAATAAATCCTTCATCATAATTGCAGACAGTCTCACCAAGCACCGGAAGCCCCGAACAGTCCGCATCTTCCGAGACGGTCAGAATGATCTGCCCGCTCTCCTCGTCTACTGATTCAATACGGAGTACTCCAATCTTCATTTCTGCCATCTTCTTCTGGAGTTCACCCACAAACTGATCCAGCGGCTGATTCAGATTCAGCATCTTACGTGCAAAAAATTCTCCCGCTTTCCTTCCCGCATTCCGGAAAATCTCAACCTGTTCTGCTCTTCCGTAACGTACCGCAAGCTCGTCTTTTATAGAATATTCCAATAACCGATATACAATCACAGGGAGTTCTCCTCCAAGATTCCCCCTGCTGTTCTCATCGTATTCAAGGTAGTCTTCGAAAGAAATCGGTTTCTTTTCCTTCATAAAAATGTTCTCGTCCATCATTTTTCTCTTTTCTTTCCTCTGCTACTATTACATTTACAACAAAATACACTCGTTTCACACTGTCATGTAACAGGTGATATAACCGTAGTATAACATGATTTTTTTCATGATTCAACAATTGCACAATGTCTTAAATGTTGTTGAGAATTTTTAAATAATACCCCAAATATCACAGCAATGTCTGCAGTATCTCCAGAGACTTGAACTCCTTATCTACATACATCTTCATCAACCGTCCCATCACGCGTCCAAACTTCTCCAGCACTTCCGGCTTCACGTTAAATGTATATAATTTCTCAATTGTACTGGATTCAATATACTGCATCGTATACAGCGTAGAACCGTCAAGAAACATTCCGTCTCTCACTTCTCCGTCACATTCATTACACACAAGTCCGCCCTTCGCCGCGCTGAACACTGCCGGCCTCGTCCGGTCGCCACACTGTACACACTGGAACACCTGCGGTCCCTGTCCATTGATCGTCAGCACTTTCAACTCGAAAATGTAACGGATCAACTGATTCGGAAGATGTGGATTTGTCAGCGCACGCATCGTCTGATAAAGTAATTTTAAAAGTTCCCGCTCATCATTCCGTTCCCTCGCATAGTAATTCGCAACCTCAAGGAAATAAAAGCCATAATATGCTCCTACCACATCTGCTCTCAATTCTGAAAAATAATTGGATACATTTACAGACTGAATTGTGTAGGAAGAACGACCTTCATACATCGTGAATTCACCGAAAGTAAATGGATTCACCGCTCCCACTAGAGGACTGTTTGGTCTTCTTGATCCCTTTGCAAAGGCTGAGATCTTCCCCTGTTCTTTTGTAAGTATGACAACTCTGCGGTCGTACTCGCCCACCGGTGCGACAGAAAGCACCATTCCTGTCAAAACGATCTGATTCACGATGAAAGTCACCTTCTTTCTGCTACATTTGTAAAGATGTTGGAGACAAAACCCACAACTACGATGCTTGCGGATGCTTCGTGCAACGCATTTCCAATATCTTCTAATATATCCGATTTCGCGTGTAAATACAAGGAGATGTTCTAGGGGGGATTTTTTTTGGATATGAGTTTTCCTTGATTCCCTGAATCTGCTTTTCAATTATTCCCATATCATATTCTTCAGCGTATTAGCGACTTACGTCGCTAGATATGCTAAAAAGCGACAGCCACCAACCTCTCAGTCAGCATCTGCCGCTCTCATCATTCTTTTTATTCTTTATCTTCAAAGGCTTCTTTCATCTTATCCATGAATCCTTTTTTCTTGCCTTTTTTCTCTGATTTCTCAGATTTTGTAGCAAGGTCATCATGCTGATGAAGTGTATTTCCACTGAGCTCATCGAATTTTCTCAGAGCCTCTTTCGCCTCTGCACTTAATCTCTCCGGTGTCTGGATCACTAATGTTACATAATGATCTCCTCTTACCTGAGTATTTCTAAGAGATGGAACTCCCTTTCCTTTCAGACGTACTTTTGTATCTGTCTTTGTTCCCGGTTTTACTGTGTAGAGAACGTCTCCGTCTACGGTTGGAATCTTCACATCACCACCGAGTGTAGCCACCGCGAAAGAAATCGCAACGGTTGAGAAGATATGCATATCCTGTCTCTGGAAGATTGGGTGTCTGGATACGTTAACCTCAACGAGGAGATCTCCTCTCGGTCCGCCATTAACTCCCGGTTCTCCTTTTTCACGGATGCGTACGCTCTGTCCGTTATCGATACCTGCCGGAATCGTAACTTTGATCTTCTTTCTGCTGGATGTATATCCTGTACCTGCACATTTCGGACATTTCTCTTTCACGATCTTACCGGAACCACCACAGTTAGGACACGTCTGTACATTCTGTACGGTTCCAAAGAAGGACTGGGATGTATATACAACCTGACCTTTACCACCGCACTTCGGACATGTCTCCGGTGATGTTCCAGGCTTTGCACCTGTGCCGTGACAGTCTTCGCAAGGATCTTTCAGCACAAGATCCAGTTCTTTCTCGCATCCGAAGACAGCTTCCTCGAATGTGATGCGGATACTCTTTCTGATATTAGCCCCTTTCATAGGACCGTTGCTTGCGCCGCCTCTTCTGGAGCCACCGAACATATCTCCGAAGATATCTCCGAAAATGTCGCTGAAATCTGCTCCATTGAAGTTAAATCCGCCGCCGAATCCACCTGCTCCGCCGCCGGCACCGCCATCAAATGCAGCGTGGCCGAACTGATCGTACTGACGACGTTTGTCAGCGTCACTCAGAACGGCATAGGCTTCGGAAGCCTCTTTGAACTTTATTTCTGCTTCTTTATCCCCTGGATTCATATCTGGATGGTACTTCTTCGCAAGCTGGCGATATGCTTTCTTGATTGTAGCATCATCTGCATCTTTGCTTACGCCGAGCACCTCATAATAATCTCTCTTTGCCTCTGCCATAACACAAATACTAACCTTTCTGTATCTCTTTCTTAACCTCAAGAAATTCTACGAAGCTACAAAGCTCCGTAGAATTTCTCTTCATGCTTCATTTATCTGATGCCCTGCTGCCTGTTTCTCTTCTGTCTTACCGGCATCTTTTCTATATTTTAGACTTCTTTGTAGTCTCCGTCTACAACATCATCACCCTGGAAACCATCCGGAGCCGGACCAGCTTCTGGTGTAGGACCAGCCTGTGCACCTGCTGCAGCACCTGCCTGCTCATACATCTTTGTGAACAGTTTCTGTGCGCTCTCCATCAGTTTTTCTTTCGCAGCTTTGATCTCTGCTACCTGCTCTTCTGTTGTGTTCTCCGGAGCAGATTTTGCAAGGATATCTTTCAGTGCCTGAACGTCAGCCTCTACAGCTGCCTTCTCTGTAGCATCGACTTTGTCGCCAACCTCTTTGATTGCCTTCTCTGTCTGGAATACCATAGCGTCTGCTTCGTTTCTTGTATCGATTGCTTCTTTACGTTTCTTATCCTGAGCCTCGAATTCAGCTGCTTCTTTTACAGCTTTATCGATATCGTCATCAGACATATTAGAACCTGCTGTGATTGTAATATGCTGCTCTTTACCTGTTCCAAGATCCTTAGCAGATACATTTACGATACCATTTGCATCGATATCGAATGTAACTTCGATCTGCGGGATTCCACGTGGAGCCGGCGGGATTCCATCAAGTCTAAACTGTCCGAGGGACTTGTTGTCTCTTGCGAACTGTCTCTCACCCTGTACAACGTTGATGTCTACAGCTGTCTGGTTATCTGCTGCTGTTGAAAAGATCTGGCTCTTCTTTGTCGGGATTGTTGTATTTCTCTCGATCAGTCTTGTAGCTACACCACCCATTGTCTCGATAGACAGTGACAGTGGAGTTACATCAAGAAGAAGGATATCTCCTGCGCCTGCATCTCCTGCAAGTTTACCACCCTGTACGGAAGCACCAAGTGCTACACACTCATCTGGGTTAAGAGATTTGCTAGGCTCTTTGCCTGTCAGTCTCTTAACTTCTTCCTGAACGGCCGGGATACGTGTTGATCCACCAACGAGAAGTACCTGTCCAAGCTCGGAAGCTGTGATTCCTGCATCGGAAAGTGCACGTCTTACCGGTTCCTGAGTCTTTTCTACGAGATCTCTTGTCAGCTCATCGAATTTAGCTCTTGTAAGGTTCATATCGAAATGCTTCGGTCCTTCAGCTGTTGCTGTGATGAACGGAAGGTTGATATTTGTTGTTGTTGCACTTGAAAGCTCTTTCTTAGCTTTCTCTGCTGCTTCTCTTAATCTCTGAAGAGCCATCTTATCTGTAGAAAGATCTACGCCCTCTTTTGCCTTGAAGTCTGCAAGCATGTAATCTGTGATCTTCTGGTCAAAGTCATCTCCACCAAGTCTGTTGTTACCAGCTGTTGAAAGTACCTCGATAACTCCATCACCGATCTCGATAACAGATACGTCGAATGTACCACCACCAAGGTCATAAACCATGATCTTCTGCTCTTTCTCGTTGTCAAGACCATAAGCAAGTGCAGCTGCTGTAGGCTCGTTGATGATACGTTTTACATCAAGTCCTGCAATCTTACCTGCATCTTTTGTAGCCTGACGCTGAGCATCATTGAAGTAAGCCGGAACTGTAATAACAGCTTCTGTTACTTTCTCACCAAGGTATCCTTCTGCATCAGCTTTCAGTTTCTGAAGAATCATTGCAGAAATCTCCTGTGGAGAATATTTCTTATCGTCAATATCTACTTTATAATCTGTTCCCATCTCTCTTTTGATTGATGAGATTGTTCTTGCTGCGTTTGTTACAGCCTGACGTTTTGCAGGCTCACCTACGAGACGTTCTCCTGTCTTTGTAAATGCTACAACAGACGGTGTTGTTCTTGCGCCTTCTGTATTCGCGATAACTGTTGGCTGTCCACCTTCCATAACGGCTACACAGCTGTTTGTTGTACCAAGGTCAATACCAATAATTTTTCCCATGATAAATTTCCTCCTCTATCTAATCTCTGAATCTTGTTAAAAATCAAATTAGTTTGCTACTTTTACCATGCTGTGTCTTACAACACTTTCACGGTACATGTAACCTTTCTGGAATTCTTCTGCGATGATGTTCTCACCGAGCTCATCATCTTCCACATGCATCACTGCGTTGTGGAAATCCGGATTGAATTCCTGACCAACTGCCTCAATTGGTTTTACTCCAACGGATTCCAGTGTAGTCATAAGCTGTTTGTAGATCTTCTCCATTCCTTCTACGAACGGAGCATTCTTCTCCTCCTCCGGTACGGAACCAAGTCCACGCTCGAAGTTATCCACAACCGGAAGAATCTTTTCTATGATATCTTTCGCTCCGATCTCGTACATCTGGGATTTCTCCTTCTCAGATCTCTTGCGGAAGTTATCAAACTCTGCCATCTGACGAGTAACGCGGTCTGTGAGTTCCTCGATCTTCTCGTCTTTCTTGTCCTTCTTCTCTTTCTTTCCGAAGAACTTTTTCTTACCTTCTGATGCTGTTTCTGAATCTCCTTCAGTCTCAGTTGCTTCCTCTGTCGCTTCTTTCGCTTCAGTCTCAACTTCCTGGGCATCTTCTGTTTCTACTGTCTCTTCAGCTTCTGCCTGCTCTTTCGCAGCCTTTGCTTTCGCCTCTTCAACAGCTTCTTTTACCATATCTTCTTTGCTCATGTTCTCTGTCACCAGCTTTCTACCTTCCTATTCTTTTGGTTCTTTATTATAAATCGCATCCAACTCACATTGTAAAGTCTTCAGCGTCTTCATGACATGTTCATAATCCATTCTCTTCGGACCGATGATTCCAATCGTTCCTTTCATGCCTTCTCCCAGTTCATAAGTGGCGGTAACAACACTGCAGTCTTTCATAGTCTTAACCGGAGTTTCATCTCCGATGTAAACCTGTATGCCGTTGTTCTCCTCACTTGCCAGCGTCTCTGTCACCAGATCAGCTAACTGCTGTTTCTCTTCGAATGCACTGATGATCTCCTGTGCACTCTGCTTATCACTAAGCTCCGGATATTTGAAAATATTCGTTGCGCCGCTTGTGTAGATCTCCATATCATTATCGACATGAATAATCTCTGCCACTGCATCCAGTACATGACCGACAACCTCGCTGTGGATACCAGCCTGTTCTTTCAATCTGGCAATCAGACCTAATGTAATCTGATCAATGGATAATCCATTCAGTGTCGTGTTCAGAAGCATATTCAGCTTCAACAGATTTTCATTACTTAAGGTTTCTCCAACTTCAATGATCTTATTCTTGATCACATTACCACCAAGTACGATGACTGCTACGATCTGTTCTTCATCCACCTGTGATAGCTGAATGAACTTCAATGTGTTCCGGCTGTTGACCGGTGCAGAAACCATCGTCGCATAATTGGTGTTCGAAGCAAGAACCTTTGCTGCCTGCTGGAGTACCTTCTCGACCTTATCTGTCTTTTCAAGAAGTGCGTCCTCACGTCTGCTGATCTCCTGCTCCTTGTTCTCCATCAGAAGATCTACATAAAAGCGATATCCCTTATCTGATGGAATTCTTCCTGCCGATGTGTGTGGCTGGAAGATGTAACCAAGATCTTCCAGATCTGCCATCTCATTCCTTATCGTTGCGGAACTTAATTTCAAATCTGTGTATTTTGAAAGGGTTCGTGATCCGACCGGTTCGCCAGTCTCCAGATAATTCTGTATGATGGCTTTCAATATCGTAAGTTTTCTTTCACTTAATTCAGCTTCTACAGACATCTCTGTGTTCCCCTTTCTGTTCATCTTTGTTTGTTATTAGCACTCTTTGTTTTTGAGTGCTAACACCTTACAGATACTAAGATAGCACCTCGATTTCTGTTTGTCAACACTGATTGTTATTTTTATAAGTTTTTTATTTTCTTCTTATTTTATTAATAGGATGCTTTTGGGGGGAGGGAATGTGATTTTATAGAAATATTGTTGACTTGAATTGTGATACATAAAATCCAGGTCAAAGACAAGTTTATTTAACTTACACTAATTGACCTGGATTTTAAAACCTGCTATCTATACTATCCTCTGATCTGTCCATTTCCGAAGATAATATACTTTGTTGTTGTCAGTGCTTCGAGTCCCATCGGTCCTCTTGCATGAAGCTTCTGTGTGCTGATTCCGATCTCAGCACCAAATCCGAATTCGAATCCATCTGTAAATCTTGTTGATGCATTTACATAAACTGCTGCCGCATCGATCTCATCCTGGAATCTCAATGCATTATCATAATCTTTTGTAATAATGGATTCTGAATGTCCTGTATTATATGTATTGATATGTGTGATTGCCTCATCAATGGAATCAACAATCTTCACGGAAATGATTGCATCCAGGTACTCTGTTCCCCAGTCTTCTTCTGTTGCCGGGATGATCTCAGAACTGATTGCCTGCGCTCTCTCATCTCCACGAATCTCTACTCCATGTTCTTTCAGTTTTGTTACGATCTTAGGCAAAGCTACCTCTGCAATCTTGGAATGAATCACCAGTGACTCACATGCATTACACACACCGAGGCGCTGTGTCTTCGCATTCTCAATAATATCTGTTGCCATCTTAATGTCTGCTGTCTCATCAACATATACATGACAATTTCCGGTCCCTGTCTCAATTACCGGAACAGTGCTGTTCGCAACTACATTTGCAATAAGTCCTGCTCCACCTCTCGGAATCAGAACATCGATCCAACCATGCATCTTCATCATCTCATTTACAACTTCTCTGCTTGTATCTTCTACGAGAAGAATGAGATCCTGGGATAACTTTGCTTTGCGAAGACCTGTCTTGATTGCACGCGTGATTGCCTGATTGGAATGGATTGCATCACTTCCGCCACGAAGAATTACCGCATTTCCTGTCTTGAAACAAAGGCCAAATGCATCTGCTGTCACATTCGGTCTGGATTCGTAGATGATTCCGACAACGCCAAGCGGTACGCGTTTCTTTCCGATACGAAGTCCGTTCGGTCTTGTCTTCATGCCAAGCACTTCTCCGATCGGATCATCCAGTGCAGCAATTTCACGCAGACCTTCTGCCATATCTTCAATTCGCTGTTCCGTCAGTGCCAGTCTGTCGATCAATGACTGTTTCACGCCCTTATCTTTCGCAGCTTCGATATCCTTTGCATTCTCCTGTAAAATCAATTTTCTCTCTTCCACAAGTTCATTTGCCACTACGAGAAGTCCTCTGTTCTTTGCTTTTGTTCCAAGCTTTGCCGCTCCGCGGGATGCATTCTTTGCAAGTCTTCCAAGCATTTGCATGTATGTCTCCATTTCTGTTACTCCTTTCATCCGCATGTCTCTGTCAGTTTGTTTCTAGAAATCTGTTTCTATTATGTCATTTCTTAACTATGTCGAGAGTATACCACATACCTTTTCTTTTTTCTATATTATATAATGATGTGAGTGTCAAAAATAAATTTTTCCACTCTCTAATGTAACCGACTTGCTCCATTGCTATGCAATTCTCGCAATCATATAATATCTTTCATCCAGATATCTCTTAAGAATCCGCCATATTTCTCCTTCGTAAGCATCTTCTTATATCCTTGTTTCATGACATTGGTTCTGCTAAAAACATTTTCCGGATGTACGGTACAGAGCAGATACTGATATCCCCGCTGTCTTAAATCTTCTTCCGCATGCTGCATCATTTCATATTGTAAATGATGCCCACGAAACTCCGGCAGTACCACCGCTGTATCCATCATTGCACAAAGTTTCAGCTGCTCTTCTTCCATATTAAGATCATATCCAAGATTATCAGGATGCAGTCCCGGCAAAATTACGAAGAACATGGCTCCTACATTTTCATCTTCATCAACAGCAAGATACAAAAGTCCTCGTTCTTCTCTCATCCAGAAATCAAATTCCTCATACGGTTCTGCGACAAACCATTCTGGAACGTTCATCCCCTGGTCTACCTTATTTACAATTTCATACGCTTCTTTCAAGCGTTCTCTTCCGACGCGAATTATATTTATCATAAATAAATCTTCCTATTATGTACTCACTTCTGTCCATCTACTTTTAAAATTATTGTAACTGTTCTTCTAATCCTGCAAAAAACAATTCATAAGGGTCATCCTCACCTGTAAGTACCGGCGAATTCTCTCCGCCACCATTCGTACTGCGCTTCATTGCGGCATAAAATTCATCTCCTGCCTGCACAATATCCATCGGATAAAGTTCATAACCCGCCTCACGACATACAGAGCAGAATGCTCCAAGAGAATCTTCTGCATCCCTTGTCTTTATGAACTGTTCTCTTAGTTTATCATCATGTCTTGCTTTGCGCTGTAATTCATCTAAAGCTTCTATTGCATTCATGTTTTCCTTCTCCTTCTGCTCTGTTTTGCGTGGTATTTGTTTTATCTTTGCTTTCAAACAATGCACTATTGCATTACTTTTATGATTTTTTCAATAACCTCCACACTTTCCTCTAACTCTTCCGCAATCTGCTCAGAAGTTTTTTTCTTCTGTAACTTGCTTTGAATCAGTTCCTTTAACAACTCTTCTCTTCCTTGTTCTACGCCTTTCTGAATTCCTTGTTTAATCCCATCTCTCACACCATCATCATACATTTCCTGAATTGCTTTACACATATCTACTTCATCCTCCTTCTGCCCTACTTTACCTGGTACATCTTTCATATTTAGAAAAGCTTTCATTGCCTGACTCGTTTCATAATCAACATGTTGAAAGAATTCTTTATTCTGATTAATGTAATCCGTCAATTCTTCCCTACTATTTCTATATCTTAGCATAGCCAGTATCACCTGTAAATCCTCTGAAAATTGTGTCAATAAAACTACAAATGCACAAATAATCATTCTATCCAACAAAAAAAGCCATCAACTACATTAATATATACCGTAGCTGATAGCTTTCCCTTTTTACTTATATTTTAGAATCCAAGTCTAACGACCACAAATTCCTCTGTAAATCTTCTCCGCTGTCATCGGCAGTTCTCTAATGATCACTCCTGTTGCATTTTGGATCGCATTGCTGATTGCCGGTGATGGTGTATTGATTACGATTTCTCCGATAGACTTCGCTCCGAACGGTCCTGTCGGTTCGTAGCTGCTCTCAAACTCAACACGGATTGTTCCGACATCGAGACGCGTCGGGATCTTATACTGCATCAGGGAATTGCTGAAGTTCTTTCCCTTTTCGCTATATACGATATCTTCATACAGTGCCATACCGATTCCCTGTGCGATTCCACCTTCTACCTGTACACGCGCAAGACTTGGATTAATAACTGTTCCACAGTCTACAACTGCTACGTAATCGATCAGTTCAAGTACACCTGTCTCTTTGTCGATCTCAACTTCTGCCATACCAACCATGAATGGCGGTGGAGATACCGGTGAAGAAAATGCTTCACTTGCGGAGAGTGGTGCGTTGCTGAAGCACATTACGTTATTTCCGATCTGGCTTCTTGAGATCTGCTTTCCTGTTGCCAGCTCTGTTACATATTCTCCGTCGAAATCTACATCTTCCGGCTTACATCCGAGATACTCTGCTCCGCGTTCACAGATTTTCTTACGAAGGGACTCACAAGTCTTAACAACAGCCTGTCCTGTTACATAAGTTGTACTGGATGCGTAAGAACCACAGTCGTATGGAGAGATGTCTGTATCCACTCCGAATACAACAACTTCTTCCGGTTTACATTCAAGACACTCTGCTGCCATCTGGGCAAGGATTGTATCGCATCCTGTTCCCATATCAGTAGCTCCGATGATCAGACTGTAGAATCCATCATCATTTACTTTAATCTCAACCGCACCTGTATCTACTGCTGAGATTCCTGATCCCTGCATAGACATCGCAACTCCGACACTGCGGACTTTTCCATTTCCCATATCACGGTATGGATACTTTTCATCCCAGTTGATCATTTCTTTTGCTCTTGCAAGACATCTGTCGAGTGTACAGCTGTTTGTAACTTCGCCATAATAAGCCGGCATCTTATCGCCCTGACGTACCATATTCTTCTCACGAAGCACTGTCGGATCCATTCCAAGAACTTCTGCAAGTTCATTTACAGCTGATTCTACAGCGAACTGTCCCTGTGTTGCTCCGTATCCACGATAAGCTCCTGCTGACATTACATTTGTATAAACTACATCATATGTGAAGCGGAATGCTTCTGCCTTTCCATAAAGCGGAATAGATTTGTGACCGGAAAGACCTACGGTTGTCGGTCCGTGCTCACCAAATGCTCCCGTGTTGGAAAGTGTATAGAGATCAATTGCTTTGATATTTCCTTCTTTATCTGCTCCTAGACGTACATGAAGTTCCATCTCATGACGCGGTGAAGAAGCGATCAAAGACTCTTCTCGTGTATAAATGATCTTCGCCGGTTTTCCTGTCTTCCATGTAACAAGTGCCGGATAAACTTCTGCAACTACTGTCTGCTTCGCACCAAATCCTCCACCGATTCTTGGCTTGATCACGCGTACTTTGCTCTTCGGGATATCAAGCGCATGCGCAAGGATTCTTCTTGCATGGAATGGAACCTGTGTAGATGCAACAACATTCAGTCTTCCATATGCATCTAAATATGTATAAGTACGGAATGTTTCCATCATCGCCTGTTGATTTGCCTTTGTATGGTAAACACGATCAATCACGTGATCGCATTTTGCAAGAACTGCCTCTACGTCTCCATCCTCACTCACATCATGTGCACAGAGATTTCTCTTGTTGTCTGCTCCAACCGGACAGAGACTTCTCCAGTTGTCTTCCGGATGAACAAGGATCGGATTGTCCTTCGCTGTACGGAAATCAAGTACCGGTTCAAGAACCTCATACTGAATCTTAACAAGCTTCATTGCTTTCTTAACAGCTTCTTCAGATGTTCCAGCTACGATAGCAGCTGCATCTCCAACAAAACGCATTCTCTGGTCAAGGATCAGACGGTCATACGGACTTGGTTCCGGATATGTCTGACCAGCCATTGTAAATCTCTTATTCGGGCAATCTTTATATGTAAGAACACATTCGATTCCAGGTACTGCCTCGGCACGAGCTGTATTAATATCCTTGATTAATGCATGTGCATATGGACTTCTTACAACTTTAACGATCAGACAGTCTGACGGTGCAAGGTCATTCGTATAAACAGCTTTTCCTGTTACAAGTGCAGCCGCATCTTTCTTAACAACAGGACGGTTTACAATCTTCAGGGATTCTACATCTTCTCCTTTTTCCTGATTGCTGTGGACAAATTCCGGTTTCTCAGGAATCAGATTCTGAACTTTATCTATTCTTTCCATTCTTACTCCTCCCCGCCCATTTTCTTTACTGTAATATTAACTGCTGTATTTCTTACTTCCATATATTTCTGGATTGCACGAAGCTGTCCCATGTATCCTGTACAACGGCACAGATTACCTGCAAGATATTCTTTAATCTCTTCTATCGAAGGGTTCTTCAATTCACGGAACATTGCAAGTACGTTCATAATGAATCCCGGTGAACAGAATCCGCACTGTTCTGCACCTTCCTGTGCAAGAAATGAGCCGAATTCCGCAGCTTCTTTCTCTACACCCTCAAGTGTTGTCACTTCATGTCCGTCAATGCTTGCTGCAAGAACAGAACATGACAAACGGGATTTTCCGTCGATCCATACTGTACACAAACCACAGTTTGTTGTCTCGCATCCACATTTTACACTCTTACATCCAAGATCACGCAGAAGGTTCAAAAGGACTGTATCTGCTGCGATCTCTGTGCTTACTTTCTTTCCATTCAGAGTAAACTGTACTTCCATCCTATTTCTCCTCCGCATTATATTCATCTAAAATTGAGCGCATCTCTCTGCGAAGCAGAACCTCTGCAAGGTGCTTTCTATACTCCGCACTTCCGCGCATATTGCTTCCATAAGTAAATTCTGCTGCCACACGTTTTGCATACTCTGTAAGCTGCTCATCTGTAGCATCTTTTGGGATCTCCCACTGTTTTTCAAGCAATGCCGCTTTCATCGGTCTTGCTCCTACTGAAAAGAACCAGGACTCCTGACCTCTGTAAATTCCTGTTACGACAGAACATGTCAGCACCGGAAAATCTGTCTTTGTCTGACGAATTGATTCGTAACGGAATTTTCTCTTGCTCTTTCTGACGATTACAGATACAAGAATATCCTTATCTGCTTTTCTGTTTACAAACTCAGAAAGTCGAACAGTTCCTCCATTATATAATTCCACAAATGTATCCAATGCCAGTAATGCAGTCAGCACATCAGAAAATCCGTATCTTCCATAGATACTGCCTCCAACTGTTGCCTGATTTCTAAACTGAACTCCAACAATATGACGAAGGCTTTCTGCAATTCCGTCCCCATAGAATTTTCTCAGCCCCTCATGCTCTTCCAGCTGGCGCAGTGTACACATTGCTCCAATGCGGAAGACATGGTCTGTCTCCTCAATCTCATTCAAACCAAGATCCGACATATCAATGATCGTCTTCACTCTCGCATTTCCTAATCTCATCCACATCATGCCGCCCATGATACGACTGTTTCTTGCCTGATTCAGCTCGTAAGCTTCCTCCAGTGTCTTAACTTTCACGTAATTACCGATTGTTAACACAGTAGGTCTCCTTCCTATCCACATACCTTTTTCCGAGGATCGCGGTTCTCATCCTCGCAATTCTCTCTTGTTATCTTATGTCGTTTCTTGCGATTGTTTTTCAAAAAACAAACATACAAGCATAAAAAAAGTGCAAATGAAACAGCTTTGTCATTCACACATCTAGCGAATTAATGATATCATATATATAAGAAAAAAGTCAAAAAATCGGTTATACTTTATTATAATCAATTTTTATAAGGTGTACTTATAACCCAGGTACTATAAATAAGAAAGAAATCCAGAAACCATGTTGACATCATTGTACCCTCGGTGTTATTATTTGCTTAAACACGGAAACGTAGATAGAGGTTGCATTTTTCATAAGTAAGGTGACGGATGTGTCAGGAACAGAAGAACTCATCGGAAAGGGAAAGATGCCGAAAGGGTAAGAATCCTGAGTTCTTGTTCTTGGGCATGACGTGAATAGCGGCATGACTGTCATCGCAAGATGGAGAGCTATCTGAATTATACATAATGTATATTTTGGGACGGCGCATCTTGCCGTTTCTTTTATGTTTATTTACAGTTTACGCATTCTTGCATAGATGTATATTAAACAGTTACTGCTCATGGCTATTATAATTATCGTTCACAAGGAACTTATGCGCAATAACCGTTACTGTTCACACGATGTGCGACCAGCAACGCATCTCGCCATTTTAAATCGCCTTTGGCGATGGGGCGAGATGCATTCAAGTCAAAACACGCATCCTCCGTGTCAATCAGCGAAGTGATTGACACGGGAGTGAACAGTAACCAATAACCTGCTGTGACCAGTAATACTTTGTTTCACCATGTTGAAGGAGGATAAAAAGAATGGCAATTTTTAAAGGCGCAGGTGTAGCGATCGCTACTCCGATGAAAGAGAATCTTGAGGTCAATTATGACAAATTAGATGAGATGTTAGAGGAGCAGATTGCAGGCGGAACAGATGCGATCATCATCTGTGGAACAACAGGTGAATCCGCTACTATGACAGAGGAAGAACATGCAGCAACAATCCGTTTTGCAATTGAGCGTGTGAACCACCGTATCCCGGTCATCGCCGGAACAGGTTCTAATTGTACAAGAACAGCGATCCAGTTGTCCAAAGAAGCTCAGGAAGATGGAGCTGACGGAATTCTGCTCGTTACACCATATTATAATAAAGCAACACAGAACGGACTGATTGCTCATTACACAGCTATTTGTAATGAAGTAAATATTCCGGCGATTCTGTACAATGTACCAAGCCGTACAGGATGTGGACTTCAGCCACAGACAGTTGCAACACTTGTGAAAGATGTTGAGAACATCGTAGGTATTAAAGAAGCATCTGGAAATATCAGCACAGTTGCACAGATCATGCATCTTTGTGATGGCAACGTTGATCTTTACTCAGGAAATGATGATCAGGTTGTACCGCTTCTCGCACTTGGCGGAATCGGAGTTATCTCCGTTCTCTCCAACGTAGCTCCGGCTTACGTGCATGACATGTGCTACAAATTCTTCTCAGGAGATATCGCAGGTAGCCGCAAGATGCAGTTAGATGCACTTCCACTGGTTGATGCTCTCTTCTGTGAAGTGAACCCGATCCCGGTTAAGGCTGCTCTTAACATGATGGGAAAAGAAGTTGGAACTCTTAGAGCACCTCTGACAGAGATGGAAGATGCACATAAAAAAGTTCTGAAAAAAGCAATGATGGATCTTGGAATTCTGTAAGAGAACAAAGAAAGGAAGAAGTGATTTTGAGGTCGCTTCTTCCTTTTTTATAATCGCCTGATCCGGCGTTTCTCTTGGTATTAACATCACATCATATCGCCCGTAACCGCTTTCTCTGTTGGACTTTACTTCATAACAATCTCTTAATTCTACCAAAAGTCCCAGAACGAATCCATGATAGAAACGCTCCGGCTGACTTTTTCCTGACGGATGTCTTCCTGTATCAAAACTGTTGAATGTAGCTAGTGCAACTTCATTCATATAAGTATTCATCTCTTTCACATTCCCCCGAAGCATCGCTTTGATAAATACGTTATAATTTGATTCAGAATTAGAGAACCATCCTTGAAACATTTCTTGAATTTTCTTTATTTTTTTCTTGACATTCATCACTCCATAAGGTATACTTAACAAGTCGCTTGAGTTAAGCGACAACTGAATAGGGGATTGGTCAAATGGTATGATAGGGGTCTCCAAAACCTTTGGTGGGAGTTCGATTCTCTCATCCCCTGTATTAAAAAGCCTTAGAAACCGCGTAAATCGCTGTTTTAAGGCTTTTTCTTTTTTCCCAAAAGCAAAGGTAATCAAAAAGGTAATCAACCATATGTTTGAAACATCTAAAGAAGGAGGAAATCTTGCACAAATGCGTCTCATATGGTACCCAAAAGACCTACTTTGCTAAAAATTTGATTATTTCAAATGATATTTTAAAGATACAAATAAAAAGAAATGCCTTAGCAGATTAATTCATATTCACATAAACATGAAGAATACTGTTAGGACATTTCTTTTTTATCCAGATATTAACACAAGAGTATCAAAATACAATAAAACAAAGTTGATTGATATATTCTTAAAAATAGCCACTTTTCCTTAAAACATCTATAATTCTCTTTTCCTCTATTAAGTAGATACCTTATATGGGTCTCATACAACTAATAACAAGAAATAATTGAAGAATATCCAACTCTTTAAAAAAGAGGATTTTTATTGAACATACTAGATTTTAGATTAGAGTTATAAAATATTATTATCTTTATCATTTTTAATAATCTTGTAAGCTTCCAAAATTCCTTGCTTTACTGCAGATTTAATAATAAATGCTAGTAACGGAATTATAAAAAAAATAATGATTAAAGCAATAAATAGTATCATCTTTAAATCCATAGAGAACTCCATTTCTAATAACTATAGTAAGTGTTTCAAATTTATCAGATTTATTCTAGTATAACATACTATTAATGAATGTAAAGAAAAATATTCCTAAGAACAACCTTTAATGGTCATAGTACCGTTAGTTCTTTTTCCTGCTTTTTGATGTCGTTCTCTTTTCACAAAATAGTATTCCCCTTTCCGGCATGACTGCTCTGCAGATATAGACGAAAAGCTGCATCTACGAAAGTAGTAAGCCATTAAAAATCTGTTGATTGATACAAGTTCGAGGGAATGGGGAGCGAAATCCCCATCAAGATTGCCAGGTAGCCTGATTTCCAAAAGGAAATTAGAGTTACTCAAGGGCGCATCTTGCCCTTGTTTAATAAAAGATTCGTTATGCTTTGCAGTAAATCAATATTTTAAGTTTTCTCCAATTTGGGGAATAACCTGTGCCTAAGTGTCTAAAGTATGATATCATGTGAGTAACAAATTAGAAGTTGCAAGGAGGAAATTATGAAATTTATGCAAACAGAGAAAAAACAGCTATT
>ERZ791897.667-NODE-667-length-22413-cov-36.922623_pt1 | contig 22413 bp, 14 predicted proteins | sample MGYA00510152_ERZ791897 | MGnify/ENA primary metagenome ERZ791897 (study PRJEB30046, sample SAMN00792050) | human gut metagenome | study: EMG produced TPA metagenomics assembly of the A metagenome-wide association study of gut microbiota in type 2...
GCCAGACGAGCGCGGGCACGATCACCGTGCCGCCGCCGATGCCGAACGTGCCCGACAGCACGCCCACCAACATGCCGACCACAATCAGCACGATGATGCTGCGCGCCGACCCATCAAGCGCCGTCTCCCCCGCTCGCGATTCCATCTTTTGCGATTCCGTTCGTACGGCATCCGCCCGATCCGCAGTTTCCCCTTCATCACACATGGCAGCTCCTTCCACGTCTTCCGCGCCCGATACTACCCACCTGCCGCGCGCAGTAATCAGCCGATTCCATAATTTTGCGATTTCGCCGCCGCAGCGCCCGGTTCACGCGCTTTCTCGCTTATAGATGGCGGATTCGCGGGATCGACGGATGGTATCTCGCTTATAGATGGCGGCCCCTTGCGGAAACAAGACATCTAGGGGGCATGCATGCTACCCCCTAACGACCTATTGCCCAAACCGACCCGCCACCTATAAGCGAGATACCACCGGACGCCCGGCCGAATCCGCCATCTATAAGCCAGATACCCAGCCAAAACCACGACCGCACGCCTACACCGGCACACCCGCGCGTCTACACCCACGCAAGACCCATTGCACACACCCCCGTACGCACACGACCGCGCGCGGACCGGCAAAATCGCAAGTCATGAGCGAAAAGGGGCATCAAAAGCGTCCGAAACAGGCCGAATCACACCCCCATCCGCTCACAGACAAGCAAAACCAGCCCAACTCACAAGTCGTGAGCAAAAGGGGGGCCACCCAACATCAAAACAGCCCGAAACATCCAGAATCGTACCCCCATCCGCTCACAACCGCGCCAAAACCGTCAAAACCGCAAGTCATAAGCAAAAGGGGCATCAAAAGCGTCCGAAACAGGCCGAATAATACCCCCATCCGCTCACAACCCATGCTTCAGCACGATTCAGGCCATATGCGCACCGCAACAACACCCCTGCGCAACATCAGACATGCACACGCACGCAAACACAAGTACACACACTGAAACGCAACACGTACCACAAGCACACAAACACCACGCACCACATACCGAGCACGACCAGACGCACACCCCCGCACACCGGAGAAGCGATGTCACCGGCCTGCGGCGGCGCTAGGCTAGACACTACCCCCGAACACCAGACGAATGGCGCGCGCCGGCCCCGGCGCACAACCCGTGCCGCACAATCCAGGAGCGTCGCCATAGCCGCGCGAGCCCCACAAAAGCGCAGCCAGCCACAAACACGAGCAGTCCGATCACCGCAGCCGCCACGGCTGTCATTTCGCCCGGCTCGTCGTATTGCGTCTTGTCTGGCACTTTGGGATTCGGAATTCGGTGCCCTCGCACCAGCAGTCGGTGCGAGTTCACTCCGTATGGCGTGCAGGTGATCAGCGTCGCGTAATCGGCCCCGGACTCAATATTCAGCTTGCTGATTTCGCTCGGCAGCACCACTGAGATCTGGTCCACTTGGTACGTGTAGGTTTCGTCGAGCACGTGGAATGCGAACGTGTCGCCTTTTTTCAGTTCGTCGAGGCCGGTGAGCAGTCGCGCGGATGGCAGTCCGGTGTGTCCGGAGACTACCGCGTGCGTGGTCGCTCCGCCTACTGGCAGCGAGGTTCCGGCCAGGTGTCCGGCGGCGATCTGCAGTACGCCGTCGCTGGTGCCGTGGTAGACGGGCAGTTTCACTTTGATGCGCGGGATGGTCACGTATCCCATGATGCCGGTGCCGGTCACGTCGAGCGTTTCGTTGTATTCGCGCTTCTGTGCGTCGGTCATGTGCCACCGATCGCCGTTCGCGGCGAGCCGTTCGTTGTATTCGCGTGCCGCTTTCAGCATGGCTTTGCGTTCGGCGCCGGACATGTCTTTGGTTTGTTCCACGTAGCCTGCTACGGCGTATGACTGGTGCATGCGGTTCCACCAGTCGCTGAATGTCGGATATGCGATGAGGCCCAGCGCGCCGATCATGGCGATTGCGGAGATGGCAATCATCACATTGAGCAGCGCATTCGATTTCTTATGCTTGGCAGCCGGTTTAACCTGCGCACCCGGTTTAACCTGCGCATCCAATTCGACTTGCGCAGCTGGCTTGGCGTCCGATTCATCCGTCACGTTATTTATGCTACGCCCGCTTCCGCAAAGCCGTCTTGGCAACGATCAGCAGCACCAAGCCCGCGCCCAAGATGGCCACGGCAATCCAAGCGGCCTGCTGCACGTCGGCGCCGGTGTGCGGCTGGTCCGGCGTGGTGGGTGGCGTGTGCGTGTTGGTGATTTCAGTGGAGTCGCCTTCCACATCGGAGATGGTGGTGTAGCCGTCGGGCACCGCCGCTTCGACCACGGTCCATTCGTGGTCCGCGTCGAGCGCTGTCCACGAATGCGTCCACTTGTTGGACTCGTTCAGCTTCACGTTCTCCACGGGCTCGCCGTCGCGCAGGAGTTTCACGGTGATGGATTCAGGACGCTTGCCGTCGGAATTGTTCCGGTCATTCCAGATTTTGCGCACAGTGCGTTCCACGGTTTTCGGCGGTTGCGCCACACATTCGGTTTTCGGTTCGATACTCAGCACACGCGACCCGCCGGAGACGCCGTCTTCGGGCACTGCGACGAGCATGCTGCCGGAAGAGCACGTCCATGTCTGGTTCTTTCCGGAGGCGTTGGCGACCTTCACGTCAACGCTGTCGGACACGGCCAAGTACAGGCCGTCGGACAGTCCGGTGAAGGTCAGGTGTCCGGAGGCGTTGGTGACACCGGTTGCCGTGGCGTCGGGCTTGTTCACTGCGATGAGTCCGGCGAGCGTGTTGGCCATGTCTCGCCACACCTGCGCGTCCTTGCCGGTCATCTTCGACCAGTCGACGGGGTAGGCGGTGGAGTCGGTGAACGGTGCGACGGGTTCGAAGGTGGCGCCGCCGCTTGCCGGGATCTGTCCGACTTTGTAGAGGTTGAAGCTGGCGTCCGAAATGGCGAAGTTGGTAGAATCGTCGGACGTTTCGGAATCCGAGCTCTTATGGTGGTACGAAATGGCGATGCTGCCGCTGGCAGAGTCTGTTGTTGGAGCCGCGACGGCATCGCGAGTAGTGAATGCACAGGCTGCCGCGGCGAATGTGGCGGCGATTGCGCAGCATGCGGCGATGACGCGGCTTGCGATCGTGCGTTCCTTCATTGCCGACCCCTCTTCTGTGGATTGGAAAGTAAGCATGTTTGATTCGCCCCCAACGGCAAACCGGAAAATATATGGAGCCAGGCTGGATACTCAAGAAAATTAGGCAGTGTACAAGGGATTGAGGTGGTCCAGCCCAGCATATGTGGGTTCAGTTATTATTTAATTTTTAGTTTTTAAATTATGTATTGCGATTCCCGTAAGCCGCTGCTGACTTGCGTCAACGCGGCTCACGGGTTTCACATGGTTACTTCAGATTCTTATGGAATCCGGAGGATCAGGCGTTGCGGCGACGCAGAGCCATCACCAGGGTCGCGCCAGCGAGGACGAACACGGCGATGCCAGCCACGTACAGCAGCACGGTGCCCATGCCACCGGTGGACGGCAGGTTGGAGCCCTTCTTATCCACAATCTTGTTGTCAAGGGTGGAATCCTGAGACAGAGTCACCTGCGGATTGCCACCATTGTCAATAGAGTGAGTGGCATCAATCTTGATGGTCGTGACCTCGGCAGTGGTGTAACCCGCCGGAGTGGTGGTTTCCTTCAGGTAGTAGGTACCAGCATCGAGACCCTTGATCGGGAAGGTGCCGTCCGCAGCGGACTTCATCTCCACTGCGCTCTCTCCAGCCTTTGCCGGACGGTAAGCGCCCAAAGTGTCATCCTTCACAAGCTCATACTCCTGAGTGCAGGCCTCATCTTTATACAGCTTAAAGCCTGCGTTTGCAAGAGCTTCGCCGTCCACGCTGTTAATAACCTTCTTGTTGGTGATGCCAAAGGTAAAGGCGTAAACAGTCTCGTCTTTGGTCTTGCCAGTGCCGTCAGCGTTCGGATTGTTGGAGTACTCAAGGTTGACGGAGTTCTTGTTGTCCGTAGTGCCGGAAGCGTTGTTGATAGTGGCCTTCTCATTGAGGTGCGCATTATAAATCACTTCAACGGTGAAGCCTTGGGCAATCTTGATGCCTTCGCACTTGGCGATGACATCATCGATGGTCAGAGACCAGGACTGCATGCCATTTTCCGCAGCTGTGGGAGTAGTTGCAGCGTAATCAGTATCAGCAAGGGTCCAAGTCTTAGCGCCAGTGCCATCGTTACCGTTCACCTTGACGGATGCGATGGATTCGAAGGTGACGCCCTTGCTCATCGTATCGTTGAACTTAACCTTGTAGGTCTTGTAATCAGCGAGATTGGCTTCTGCCGGAATAGTGGCGTCGAGCTTGAACTGGAAGGACTCATTGATGTCATGATCGGCGGTATTGCCCCAACCATTAGTCGCATCTGCTTCAGCGTCATCAGGCTCATCCTGAATCTTCTTGTCGACGGTCGGCTGGGTGCTCTTCGGTGCAACCGTTACATCCTTGCCGATGATCTGCAGAATGAAGGAAGTATAGGCATCGTTCTTCCCGTTCAGAGTTCCGGCCTTATCCTGAATAAGGTAGTAACCGTCACTCAGGCCAGAGATGGTGTAGGAACCAGCACCAGTCGAGACGAAATCACTGGAATCAGTATGAGTGGTGGAGAGCACGCCACTGAACGCCGTGGCATATGCCTTAGCCTCCGTGGAATTACTGCTCTTAGCAGCCAAATCCTGGGAAACAGCTGCAGCATCCTTGCCCTTAATTAGAGTATCGGTGCTTTCATCAGTAAGCTTGCTCTGGTCAACGCCAGTACCCCATACGACATTGCCCAAGGAACCGTCTGCACCAAGGTTGCCAGTGAAAATCTGGTATGCCTCGTACGTGTGGTCAGACTTGGCCGGGGTGATAGTAACAGTATGTGTACCCTCTGCCGCCATGGCGGTGGAGGCGCCGGCGAAACCGGCGACGGCCATTGCCGCGGTGGCTGCCACAGCGACGAGGCCCTTGAGAACCTTATTCATTGTTCTCCCTTTCTTTCTTGTTTGAAATTTTTGGAATCTTGAGTTATTCGTATTCAGTTATTGCCTAGAGGGCAGCGAGTTCGCTACGCTACGGACCACTCCCCCTTCTCCTAGACGCTTCCATCATTGCCGCCTCCTGAGGCTCAAGGCCAGACCGGCCACGGCAATCGCCACTGCGAGGAATCCCGCAGCGTACATCTTGTTTACTCCCTCGCCGCCTGTACCAGGCAGAACGACGCCGGGGGTGTTGGTAATGGAACCACCGTCAACGGTGAATGCGGCAGACTTCTGATAGTCGGCGGTAGTCTCCGGCTTGAAACCGGAAGACGTGTACCACGTGCCTTTCACGTTCGCGCCTTCGGCCGGCCCGATGCGGAACACGTGCGGAGTCGTATCGATGTTGTACCCGTCAGGAGCCTTGGACTCGACCAACTGGTATTCGCCCCACTCAAGGCCGATGATGGAGAACTTGCCGGCTTCGCCGTCACGATCCGTGTACTGTCCCGTCTGCGCGGAGCAGGTCTTCTCGCTGCTGTTCACGCAATCCTTGATGGTTGCGACCGGATCAGTACTGCCGGTCTCGGTATAAACCGCGTTGCCGTTATCCCACGAGAAGTTCCTAGTCTTGTACAGCTTCCATTCGGAACCGGCCAGCAGCTTGCTGGTGTCAGTCTCGTCGGTTTTCTTCCAGTTCACCGTACCGGTAAGACGCGAGTTCTCAATGTTGCCCGCGCTAGGAAGACCGGAACTCATGACTTGCCCATTCTCAATAACGATGGTGTAAGTCTTCGTCTTACTGACATCGAAACCGTTCGGGGCGATGATTTCCTTCAGCGTGTAGGTGCCATCCTTAAGGTCGGACACCTTGAACTGGCCGCCCTTCGGATCCTCATCCTGCCGCGTGTCAGCTGCCTTGGCAGTCGTGTTGGTAATAGCGCGCACCACCGGCTGATCGTAGAACACTGCATTCTTCACCGCGGAACGACGGGAACGATTCTCCACGTATGCGCTGGTCACCGTGCAGCCGGAGGGGACTGTTTCTTTTTGGAAATCATTCCACGCCTCCACAACCTGAACATCCTTACCCGTAAAGGTAAACATACCGTGATCCGCGGCGGTGTACTTATCGTCATTGGGCAGATCGAACCCTTTAGCATTGCCAAGATAGAACTGGTAATTTGTTGTAACAGAACTCTTCGGCAGCTGGAAACGCACATAGTCACCGCACGCGCTGGAACTTTGCACATCGCCGCTCCAGTTATTGCTGTCCGTGCTCTTCTTATATTTCAGCCAATAGTCGTTCCACTGCACGTTCGACTTCTTGAAGTACACGGAAACCATCGGCTCCGTCACCTTAATCTTCAGGGTGGCTTTATGGCTACGCTGCTCAGTAGCGGTGATGGTCACATAGTCTGAAGTCACGTTCTTAGCGGTTACCGTAACAGCAGTACCGTTTGGGGGGCTTACGGACACATCACCCGGATTGCTCGAAGACCAGTTCACCGTGTTGTCTTCAGGCGCCACAGTAGCCGTCAGCGTCATGGTCTTGCCCTGTTCCAGGCTGATTTCCTGGCCTTCGGTGTAACCGTCGATGCTGATGCGGCTTTCCACGGTCACACCGTTTACCGTAACCGGGAACGTCAGAGTCTTGCCGCCTGCTGTGAACACGATGTTCGTAGTGCCGTCGCTATACGGCTGCAACTGCGTGCCATCGCTGGCAATGCCTGCAACGGCAGGGCTTTCGGACTTCCACTGCACCTTCGTGGCGAGCTCGTTGCCGTTCTCATCCACGGCAACATAAGAAATGCTTACCGGAGTGGAATTCGTGAAGTTCCACGAACTAGTTTCATTTCCATTGATCTTGACCACGATCTTTGCGATTTCGCTGTCGGAATCATCATCCGTAATAGTCCACGACTGATCCGGATTGCCCTTCTTAGTCAGTTCCCAAGTGGAACCCGCAAGCAACGCGTTCTGGTCTTCTGCATCAACCTTCGACCATGCGATGGAGGTGCCGGCACTCACGTTAACAATGGCGCCATTGTGCAACTGCTTGGCGGTGTCATCGGTAATCTCAGTATCAGCAGCGGTGTACACCTTGTCGATGGTTGAAACAGTATCCGTACTGTCTTAAGTAACAATGCGATAAATGTTCGTGTTCAGCGCATATTGGCTGCTGCCAGTGCCGCTTTCCCTCACATAATATGTGGCGTTCTTCGCCAAGCTACCCAGGGTGACACTGCCGTTATCAGCATTATCCGCATCATTCCAGCCGCCATCGGCAACCGTGGTGATGGGGTTCGTGCCGCTTACAGCGTTATCCTTCGTGCCGTATACGGTCCACGAAGTGCCTTTCAGCGCGGTGCCCTCAGCATCGACCTTATCCCATTTGATCGCGGCGCAGGAGGTGGAATACGAACCATTCCAAGGCCGATTGTGGCGCTCCTGATCCATATCCAATGCGGAAGCGGAATGGCTACGTTCGTAGTTGATGAACGGATAGAATTTGCCGTCCTGACCGGTATTGCCTACCGCGTCAGGGTTGTACATGGCGAACGATCCACCAACCCATACGCGACCGTTGGTACTCACATGCGATTCAAAGCTGCCGTTCGGTACGAGAATGCTACCGAGCATGCCCGCAGCCGGGTCATCGTTGGTTTTCATGGGGAACGAGCCATCCCATACGTCATCATTCTTCTCAGCTGCAGAATTCTTGACACTACGAGTCGTAGTACCCGAACCCTGACCACCTCGGATGACCACGTTGCTCGCATCCGCGAAGTTCCACATGATCTGCTGAGCGCGCTTGGCATAGGCAGCCTTCATATAGGAACCGCCCAGTTCACGGGTCGTGCCGTTCGTATCCGTCCACCAGAACCGCCAACCATTGTGGAAGTCCACATTCTCACCGGTCACATTAATGACCACGGAAGAAGTGTCCGGAATATTCGAGAAGCTAAAGCTCACGCCGGTATACGACGAGGACTCGTTAAGCATGCTTGCCGGCAGATTGAACACCTGCATGGAGGACGTGCCATTGCCTACAAACTTGATGATCTTCTCATGCACGTTGTTGATGGTGAAGGTATAGCTTCCATCGAACTTCGTGCGAACAAGGCCGTTTTGATTTTCGTTATCTGACGAGATTTTCGCATCAGCCACGTAGACGCTGCTTGACTGCTGCATGCTGAGGCCGCTCAGATTCCCCGACAGCGTCTTGATATAGGAGCCGAACTCGGTGAATGTCTGACCGGTGGAACCTATCTGATCATCATTCTGATTCCAGTTGACAGTACCGCTTGTATCGCTCGGCACGTAAACGGAGTTGCGATCGTAGTACTTGTTCTTATCGGTATTCTGCGAGCCGTAAGACGCACCGAGAATGTCGTTGGACGAACCGCCGTACACGTTGGTTGAAGCGCCAGCAATGTTAGCCGTATAACGTGGCTCCGAAGTCTTGGTCTGGCCGACCCATCCGGCATTACCCCAAGCCTGCGCACCGCCGACCCAACTGATGTTGCTATCGGAGCTATTACCTCTCACCTCAAGCGTGGAGGAACCTGTTGCCGGACGATACTGACCGCCAAAGCCCACAATGCCAAAACGGAAGCCCTTGTAGTCTTTTATATAACCATTCTTCACGCCATCCGTGTAATACGAAGTCCATAGCCCCTTAAGCGGATGCATAAGCAACTTGCCGTTCACAGCGGTCAGACCTTCGGCCTCGGCAGCGTATGAACCGAACGGCCCATTGACGTTATTCATATTGCCGGATGAGGCTTTCTGGCCTACATACATATCACCGCCAACATATGTGGCGATTCCGGAATCTACAGTTCCACTACCGGTATCGGTGCCGAGGGAAATGCTGGTAGGCGTGCAGATTGCGCCGTCATTGTGACTTTCATCAGCTTTGGCATTGTAGGCGGGGAGGAGGGAAGTTACTGCTACGGTGGCCATCATGGCTACCGCTATGGCGGCGGCGGTCAGCGAGCGGGTACGCGAAAGCGCGCAACCGGATGCCGATCGCGTTCCTGCATAGTGTCGTGGTGCGTTGCCGGCACCATTACGCCATTGCCTCATCTTGTCCCCTATCCGCAAAGTGTTCACCCTTCTGAGCCCCTCAACTCGAGGGTTGATATCCTTTGCATAATGCCGTTATCACTTCTGTTTTACGTATAGCTTCTGCGCTGTTCCCATCTCCGGCAACACAGCCGGAAACCTCTGTTTTCCCTTTTTCTCTGACCTACGATTTACTATGATAACCTTTGCAGTTATGAAAACAAAATGAAACAGAAAGAACCCACACCCCTCCCCCGATACGTTTTTTCGTCCCCTCTCACGGGGACAACGCTTTAAAGCCTGATATTCAAAGGTTTGTCAACGATTGCAAAATCAAAAACACATGCTGATCATTGAATGAAATTCATCATTCATCAGCCCCCGATTGGCGTGTCATGAAACACATCACTGCAAATTGTTTCATTTTTTCCTGAAAACGTATGCCACACACCGTGACTACAGTGGGGGTATCCCCTACCAATCCACCCCGGGCCATCACAATCAGCCCGTCGGCATTGACGGGCTGCAGAAGGACAATGAGACTCGGCTCTCAGCGGCCAGTGCCGTACACGGAATCGGTGCCGCGCAGCACGAGCTGGGCGCGCACAATCTCATGCGCGTTCTCAAGCGGCTCGCCTTCGATAAGCTTCATGGCCTTCTGCGCGGCCGCGCGACCCATCGCATACGGATCCTGGCGCATGGTGGTCAGGTTCACAGTGTCGGCGTACGGCGAATCGTCGAAGCCGATAATCGAATAGTCACTCGGCGTGTGGTGGCCGTAACGTTCCAAACGCAACACCAGCGGAATCGCCATCATATCCATCTGGCAGCAGATCGCGTCCGGGAACTCGTCCAACGCAAGCAGCGCGGTCAACGCCGAGTCGGCGAAGGTCTTGCCACGCGGCACAGAGACGACGCGCCACTTGAAGTCATGGGAGGCCCCCATCGTCTTGCAGGCGCGGACGAAGCCCTGTCCTCGCGCATCGATGGAGGAATTAATGGAATCGACCGCATCGGAGCACACGTACACGATATTCTTGTGCCCCAGATTGATCAGATGCTGGGCGGCGGTGAACATGCCGTCCTCATCATCGATGGAGATGGTGGCGTCGAAGCCGTTTTGCGTCGGCGTATTGATGCCGATGATCGGCACGTGGATGCGCTTGAGCTGCTGGATTTCCTTCGGATCCACGCCGAACGACGTTACGAATACGGCGTCCACGTTGCGGCGGACGGGCAGATTCGTGAAGAATTCCTTGCGATTCTCGGCCGTGTCGACATGCTGGAACAGCGATACGTCATACCCGGCATTATGCATGACGGATTCGATTCCAGCGAACACTTCCGTATTGAACCAGCTAGTGATCTCTTCATTCATCAGCATCGCCACACGGTACGATTGGCCGGATTTCAGCGACGTGGCGGAACGGGAGATGTTGAAATCAAGCTTGTCCGCCGTTTCCAGCACCTTGCGGCGCGTACGTTCGGACACCAGTTCCGGCCGCGTGAACGCGCGCGATACCGTGGAAATCGACACACCCGCGGCCTTGGCCACCTCGCGAATGCCTGCTCTATCCATCTCTCAACCCCTTTGCGGTTTCTGCATCATAATCACAAACGTTCCCAGCCTTGGAAACACTCGCTTGAGCGGCGATGCTCTCTCAATCTGTTTCCATCATACTGCGAACGTTGTCAAAAATCACGCCAGTGTTGCACAAATCGCACAAATTATCAAAATAACCGGGTAAACCGCGTAAAAAGCCCATTTCGTCCACTGATGCTTATAGCCCAGCCTGCCGTTGTAGTAGTGCATGAACGCCACGCCCACGCCCGGCGCGATCATCATCACGGCGCCGAACAGGCCGGCTGTGAACATCATCGAATTCTCATACTGGCGCATCAGAGCGAAAATCAGCACGAAGCCAAGCGTCACCGAACCGATGCTCATCATGTGCTGGCGTAGGCCGATACGCAGCAGCAGGTCCCACAGCAGACCAATCACCACCAGTCCGACCGACAACAGCACCTTCATGACCTTCTGATAGCGCGACGCCACCCAATCGAGCGCGGCAAGCACAACAAACGCAACGAACAGGCCGAAAACGGGATTCTGCGAGCCCAGGTCGAAAGCCTTATGCGATGTGGCGAGGTCGTACGGCACCTCGCACACCACGGCGAGAATGAACAGCTGCAGGCCGTACGCGACCCGGCTGTGCGTTTCACGGAAACCCTGCACCAGCAGCCACGCGTAGATCGGAATGGCGAACCAGGACACCACTTCGCTCAGGACCATCGCCGTCAGCGACGTCATATTGTTGGTATCGGAGCCGAAGAACAGCGGCACGATGGTGGTGCTGCCGGCGGACAAGGCCAACGCCACCGCGCCGATGACCTTAAGTTGGAACACCGTCAGTCCGCGACGCTTTTTCCTGTTGCGGCGAGCGCCGCCGAATCCGATTTGGTCGGTCGAATCGGTTCGAGCTCCCTGCTCGGCATAGCCTTCCATATGTCCTCCTATTGCGATTTTTCCGCGCGTCGCACGTGGCACGTGCACCTTACGCACGCCTTACGCACGTATGCCTTTTACGACTTGCGACTTTTCCTTGCGACTTTCCCGCACGCCACAGCGGCTTCCCGCACGTCCCATGCGATTTAAGCTCAGCGCCCACCGCGCGCCTTATGCGTCCAACACGAATTTCAGCAGCCCGTCGTAGTCGGCTCCGGTAAACGAACATACCGCATGTGCCGAAACGTCCGGGTCGTCCGCCGGTGAAATTTCCGTGCGGAAGTATGCCGCGTCGAGGCCGGCGGAATTGGCGCCGATGATGTCGTTGCGCTCGTCGTTGCCGACCATGAGCGCGTGCTTGGCGGTCACGAATTCACGGTCGAGCGCCAGCATGTACAGGTCGCGTGCGGGCTTGCGGATTTTCTCTTCACTGGAGATGATCACGTCGTCCAGTATGCTGGCAAGGCCGGTCTCTTCCAGTTCGGGGCGTGTGTAGCAGGCTTGCGCGTTGCTCAGCAGCGCCACGACCATGCCGGCGTCCTGCAGTTGTTCGATCATGTCGAGCGCGCCGGGGTACAGCCGGAACAGGCTGGTGCTGCCTTGGCGGAACGCCCATGCGGCTTTCAGCGCGGCCTGCGGTAGCGCGAGTTTCTTTTCCGCTTCCTCGCTGCGATTCATGAGCAGGGACCGGTAGACCGGCAGGATGTCGAATTCGTCCCACCCGTTGCGAACGATTGCACGGTCGGCTTGGTGGACCATTTCGCGGGCTTCGAGCTTTTCGAACTGGTCGCGCATCACGTCGACGGATTCGTACTGCGCGCCCAATTCGGTCACGCAATCGTACAGCGCCTGCCATGCGGCCTCGCTCTGCTCATCGGTACGAATGTCGATCAGCGTTCCGTACAGGTCGAAAAACACCACCTCGTACCGCGGATTGCGCGCTCCGATTCCCACTGTCGTATCCTTTCTGGTTTTCCGGCCCCATTGCCGTATCTGTTACGGCAACCGCAGCTTTGCGGTCGCCGTTTTGTAGCTTCCCTACTGAGAGTATTACTGCAACCGCCAGATTGCAAACGTATGCGGTGGAACAATCAAATAATCGCCATCACCTGCGCTCACATTGCCTTCCACCGGACTGACGGACGAGCCGAGACCACACCAGTATCTCCGTATTCCGCCAATCGGTTCCAAACCCGTTACGGCCACGTCAATAACGCCGACGTGTCTGCCTGGATTGGCGGCCATCAGATAATCGCCGACGCGGAACACGAGTTCGTCGCCTTCCGTATCGACGATATTGCGATTGCCGTCGAACCACTGTGGATCAGACTTGCGCAATGCAATCAACTTCGCGTAATACTCAATCAAATCGCGCTTCTGCCATGCACGGTTCCAATCGAGCCAGTTAAGCTCTTTGGCGGAATCGTAAGAATCAGAGCTGCCGAATTTGGTACGTGCGAACTCCTCGCCGGACAGCATGAACGGGATGCCAGCGGAGGTAAGCGTGATACCCACAGCCAGCTTGTTGGCGTCCATCACGTCGGTCAGCGCGGCCGCAATCTGCGGACCGACACCGGCCAGCCCTTCCGCCGAGAAATCGGCGTCATACATGACTTTTGGCACATCCACGGTATTTTCGTTAACGCCTTCGGCCACGGTGCTGCCCAACGAACCAGCCGCAAAGCTCGCGCACAACTTGTCCCACAGCGTGAGGTCGTCGTGCGCGGACACGTATTGAATGACCTGGCCTGCCACTCCTTCCGAATGTTTGCCGCGACGCCACGCGTCCACGGCCTCACGCGCAGCCGCTACGTTCTCGTGCATGCCACCGTTCACATAACCCGGGCGGTCCGAGAAGAACACATGGCCCTTGATGGTGTCTCGCGTGGTGTCGCAGAAGTGGCCGATGCGACTGTCAAGCTTCGACAGGCCTGACTTGTCAGCCAGCACGGTGTCGCTGGGCAGCGGCGCGGTGGCGCCCGCGGACCACGGTTCGCCGTACATGAGAATGTCGCGTCCACGGCCGGGAATCTCATCCAGAGCAGCACGCACGGCATTCATGGTGTCCACGTCGATCAGACCCATCAGGTCGAAACGGAAGCCGTCCATGTGGTATTCGCGCGCCCAGAACGTCACGGATTCCACGATGAACCGGCGGAACATCTTGCGTTCGGTGGCCATATCGCAGCCGCAGCCGGATCCGTTGGCCAGCGCGCCGTTGGGCTTACGGCGCAGGAAATAGTCCGGCACCGACCGCTCAAACCAATTATCGGGCGAGAACATGTGGTTGTAGACCACGTCCATGATCACTTTGATGCCGGCGTTGTGCAGCGCCTGCACCATCTGCTTCACTTCGCGGATGCGCACCGACCCGTCGAACGGATTGGTGGAATACGAGCCTTCCGGCACGTTGTAATTGACCGGATCGTACCCCCAGTTGTAGCGATCGCAGGTCTCTTCGTCCACGGAACCGAAATCGTAAATCGGCATGAGCTGCACCGCGGTGACGCCAAGTTTCTTGAGATATGCGATGCCCGTGGGAAAGTCGGGATGCCCGTCCAGAGACGTACCGTCGTCGGTGAACGCCAGATACTTGCCCCGATGCGATTCGGGGAAACCGCCGGCGGGATCATTGCTGAAATCGCCCACATGGGTTTCCCAGACCACCGTCTGCGCAAGCGGCACGTCCGGCATATGGTCGCGGTACCAACCATCCGGATTGGTGCGGCTGAAGTCCACGACCATGCTGCGCCGGCCGTTCACACCGGCCCCGCGCGCCCACGGGTCGGCGATGCGGTCGACGGAACCGCAATCGCGTTCGATCAAAAAGTCGTAATACACGCCGTGCATGTTGTCGGCGAAATCGTACGTCCAGGAACCATCGGATTCCGGACGCATCGTGTACTGTCCAATCAGAGCGTCGCCGCTTTCCCCCATGGAGCCACGCGAGAACAGTCTCAGGGTCACCTTCTGTGCGGAAGGAGCCCAGAGAGCGAACTGGGTGCCGGTTTCAGTAACAACGGCACCCAGCGGCCGTTCCAGACACAGCGGGAACGGTTCGGCGACGCTCGTGTTCGGCTGTGCGAAGCTGTCTACGAGCGTCATATCCTTTGCCTTTCTTTAGCCCTTCACGGAGCCCGACATGGACTCCTGATAGAAGCGCTGCATCACAATGAACAGGATGGCGATCGGAACGGAGATCACGACCGCGGCCGCGGCGAAGCGGGCAAACCAGTTCTGGATATATTCCTTCTGCAGCATGAGCCACAGGCCCAATGCCACGGTGTAGTTGGATTGCGTACGGCAGATCACCTTGGCCATGACAAAGTCGAGCCACGGGGTCAGGAAGCCGATGATGGCCTGGTAGACGATCATGGGCTTGCAGATCGGGATGATGATCTTATGGAACACCTGGAAACGGGTGCAACCGTCGAGCAGGGCGGCTTCGTCCAGCGAGGTCGGAATGGTGTCCATATAGCCCTTCATCACGTAGAAGCCAGCGCCGGAACCGGCGGAGTACACGAGAATCAACGCCACGGTAGTCATGGTGCCGCTTGACAGGCCCAAGGCCTTCAAGATGAAGTAGATGGCGGTGACGGCCATGATACCCGGGAACATGCCAAGAATCAGCACAACGTTCATGAAAGTCTTGCGCACACGGAAACGCATACGGCTCATGCAGTATGCCACAGAGAGCACGAAGATCAGAGAAATCGCACAGGTGAAGCAGGCGATGATGAACGTGGTGCCGAACATCTTCGGGAAGTCCAACACGTTGCGGTCGGTGAACAGCACCCTATAGTTGTCCAGAGTCCACTCCTTCGGGAAGAAGGAGCTGGTGTACGGGGCGGTGTTCTTATTGAACGACTCCGCGAACACCCATACGATTGGGACGAGCCAGATGACGGCCAGAATGGCCAGGAACAAGTGGGCGAACACGTCGCCGGTGATACGGCGGATCTTCTGGTCGTGCAGAAGGCCGTGGCTTTCCACTTTGGTTGCGGAATGCTTGTTGCTCATCGGAATGCCTCCTCATTCTTATAGGAGCCGGAATTGCGGTAGGTGATCAGCGAAACGATGGCCAACACGACGAAGGTCATGATGCCGATCACGGCACCGAGATTGTAATCCTGCTTGTCCACGGTCAGCTTGTACAGCCAGGTGATAAGCAAATCAGTGGAGCCTGCGGAATCGCCCAATGGCGTAGGATCGCCGCCGGACAGCAGGTAAATGACGTTGAAATTATTCACATTGCCGGTGAAGGTGGTGATCAGGTACGGAGTGAGCACGAAGATGATGTACGGCATGGTGATCTTCGTGAAGATCTGCCACCAGTTGGCACCGTCGATCTTCGCCGCCTCATACTGATCGGCCGGAATGTTCTGCAGAATACCAGTGATCTGCATGATGGTGTACGGAATACCGACCCACAGGTTGATGACGATTACGGTGACACGGGCCCAAGTGGCGTTGGTGAAGAACGGCAGCGGACTATCGATCCAACCCCACGTCTGCAGCATGCGGTTCACCGCGCCCTGCGGCTGGAGCATGGTGTGCATGACCAACAGGGACACGAACTGCGGAACGGCGATGGACATGGAGAAGCAGGCACGCCAGAAACCCTTGAAGTGGGTGGTCTTGCGATTGATGATCATAGCCACGAACATGCCGAGGAAGAAGTTCAGGAAGGTGGCGAAGAAGGCCCAGACCAATGTCCACACCAGCACACGTCCGAACAGTACGGCGTTAACGGTGCCGCCGCTGTTGGAGAAAACCTTGGCGAAGTTCTCAAAGCCGACCCAGTGGAACAGCACGAGGTGCTTGTGGTCATAGCTGGTGAATGCCATTGAAATCATGAAGATCAACGGCAGCACGGTGAACACGACGATGCCCAGCGTGGGCAGGAACATCAGCAGAACGTGCGCCTTGGCATCGAGCAGCTCGCGGACATCGTCCATGAAGCTCGGAGCCTTGCCGTTCTCCTCGAGCAGCACCTGGGACTTGTATGCAGAGCGCACGGACATGACCCACAGGCCGATGAAGGCAGCGGTGATAACCAGAGTGGCGACACCGTACAACAGGATGACCACGGAACGGTCAGGTTCGGTGTAGACCCAGAAGCCGTCGACCAGCTTCTTGCCGCCTGCATTGGTGCCCAAGGTCGGCAACTTGGAAAGATAGTCCACGCCACTGATTGCCATGAACACGAAGTATGCGATTTCCAGCGCCAGCATGGTAATGCCCTTGACATACTGCTTGCGCACGATATCGCCAAGACCAAACACCACTGCGGAAAGCTTAGTGAACAGGTCACCACGCCGGAACGCCGCCCTTACCGTGTAAGGCGACGGAGAAACATAATCAGCACCCTGCTTCCGAAGGCGCTTCATCTCCCGTGGGGAAAGAGTTGTTGCTGTCATTTCGACTGCCCTCTCATATGGATATTGAAAGATAAAAAAAGCTTTGCTCCCGGACAAGGGGAAGGAGAATTTAAAAACCTTGCCCGGGAATGCAAAGCTCGGAGGAGGAGTGAGCCACTATGCAAAGTGGAGAGAGACACCGCGACTCGAAGCGTCTCTCAAAGCTGCAGGGTGGCTGGGGGGATTTGGCAGTGCCAAACCACCCTGCATTCTTCAGTTATTGGATTTTTAGAATTACTGATTTCACTCAGCGATCTTGCCACCGGCCTGCTTGACCCAATCCTGGTACTTGGCGGCAGCGTTGTCCTTGGTGATTTCCTTGTTGACCAGGGCCTTGCCGAAGGTTTCGGCCGGAGTCCACCAATCGTTCATGCCGGACAGACCGGACTGCAGGAGGGCGGTGTTGGCCATGGTGTCGGCCTGGGCCTTGGCTGCGATGTCGTCGGTGGTCAGGTCGGACAGGGACTTGTCGGTCGGCGGGATGGCGCGCATCTCGTAGTGCAGCTTCTGAGCTTCGGTGGAGCCGAGGTAAGCCGCGAACTGAGCGGCGGCCTTCGGGTTCTTGGCGTTCGGGTTGTAAGCAGCGGCCTTGGTGGCGGCGAAGGACTTCATCTGCTTCTTCTGGCCGTTCACGGTGAAGGTCGGCAGAGAGGTGGCGGCGTAGTTGTCACCCAGGGCCTCCTTCACGTCCTTAGCGGACCAGGTACCGGAGAACAGCACGTCGGCGGAGCCATCCTTGATGGCTGCGAGGCCGGAAGCGCCATCGTCGTTGGAGAAGTTCGGGTTGGCGACCACATCAACCAGATAAGAGGTGATATCGGCGCCGTCCTTCGGGAAGACCATGCCTGCGTCAGCATCATTGCCCTTCTCGCCGAACAGGCTCAGGCCATCATAGAAGCCGTTGATGTACCAAGAATTCTGCAGGGAGAACGCGACCTTGGCCTTGGAAAGGATGGTATCGAAGTCCTTGGCCTCATCCTCGGTGATCTTGGACTTGTTGTAGTACATGAACCACGTGTTGTCGGTGTACGGCACGCCATAGAGCTTGCCATCGGTGCCGGTGACGGAGTTGACTTCGAGGTCACCGTTCTGTTCCTTCACCTGCTTCTCAGCGTCGGTGCCCAGCTGGCCAATGGCCTTGGCGTCCATTAGAACACCCAACTGATCGGAAGCGAACATATAGACATCGGCCGCCGCGGACGGATCAGTGCTGACCTGCTTGGAAGCATCGCCTTCAGAGACCACGTCATTCTTCCACGTGATATTGTATTCCGGATGCGCCTTGGCGAAGTTCTCTTCGACCTTGCAGCCAGTTGGTGTCCTTGGCCTGGTCTTCCTGCGGGGCCCACACGCTCAGCGTGACGGCCTCGGTAGAGCCGGAAGCGTTCTTATCGCCACCGTCGGAGGAGCCACCGCACGCAGCGAGCGGAACCAGCATAGAAACGGCAGCAGTAAGTCCGATTGCCTTCTTCCAATCGATCTTCATTGATCTTCCTTTCCTCACATATCCTTGTGCTCTGCGACATCTCCGGTTGGATGGTATGAACCAAAACCCTGCATACGTTCGCATCATCGTTTCTCGGATGATTGCCGACCGCATTGGGGCTACCGAAAATGCATCAGTGCTTGTTAGTGTAGCACGTTTCTGCCAACGTTTGCAATTCAGCGCTATGATTGTTTCAAAGAAACACCGCAAACCGCGAAATATCAAGGAGACACACCCTCATGCTTTCCCCCGCGAAACACCCCCACCCCAAATGGCTTGCCGACGCAATTTTTTATGAAATCTATCCACAGTCCTTCGTCGACTCCAATGGCGACGACATCGGAGACATCCCCGGAATCACTTTAAAACTGGACTACATCAAGGATCTCGGATGCAACGCGATCTGGCTCAATCCCTGTTTCGACTCGCCATTCAAAGACGCCGGCTACGACGTGCGCGACTACAAAAAGGTGGCATCACGCTACGGCACCAACGACGATCTCATTGCGTTGTTCGACGCCGCCCACCGGCGCGACATGCACGTGATCCTCGATCTTGTGCCAGGCCACACCAGCGAGGAACACGAGTGGTTCCACCGCAGTTGCAAGGTCGAACGAAACAATTATTCCGACCGCTACATCTGGACAGACTCATGGATCTCCGGTGGCGACGGACTGCCATTCATCGGCGGCGAATCGCCCCGCAACGGTACCTACATCTTGAACTTCTTCAAATGCCAGCCGGCGCTCAACTACGGTTTCGCGCACCCCGAACGTAGCTGGCAGAAGCCAGCCCTTGGTCCGGACGCGAAGGCCACTTGCGACGCGATGGTGGACGTCATGCGGTTCTGGCTTTCCCGTGGCGCAGACGGCTTCCGCGTGGATATGGCCGACAGCCTCGTCAAAAAGGACGATGAGGGCAAGCCTTACACCATCCGCACCTGGCAGTACATGTTCGCCCGGATCCGCCCGGCCTTCCCCGAAGCCGCGTTCGTTTCGGAATGGGGACGGCCAGAGGAGTCGATGGCCGCCGGCTTCGACATGGATTTCTATCTCGATTGGCGTTGGGACGGCGTTCCCAACGGCTACAACATGCTGTTGCGCAACGTGGACGACCCGTTGAGCCGCAAGGGCGACAAGAGCTATTTCAACGCCGATTCCGGCACGCCGATCAGCGAATTCCTGGACGAGTACGAGCCGCGTCTGCGCGAAGCGGAAACGGCCGACGGAAATTTTAATTTCATCACCTGCAACCACGACACCGCACGCGTGGCGCCGCGACTGTCGCAGCGCGAAATCGCCCTGGCATACTGCACGCTGTTCGCGATGCCGGGCGTGCCGTTCCTGTATTACGGCGACGAAATCGGCATGCGATACCGCGCACTGCCCGGCAAAGAAGGCGGCTACGTGCGCACCGGTTCGCGCACACCGATGCAGTGGGGTGCGAACGACGCATCCGGAGCACTTCACGTGTCCGATTCTGCAGAATCGGACACTCGGGCTGGTGATGTGACCGGTGGCAGCTACCTGCCCACCGACCCGTCCGCCGACGCCCCGACCGTCGCCGCACAGCAGGCCGACGCCGAATCACTGTGGCATACGGTGCGCTCCATACTCCACGTCAAGGGGGAATGCGACGCCTTGCGGTCGGGGGCTACGTTCCATGCAATCGAACGCGATAGAGTGTTCGTTTTCGAGCGTTCCACCCACCTGCAGAAGCTGATCATAGCCGTCAATCCAAGCCGCGATTGCAAAGCTTTGCAGTTACCAGATGGTAGTTATCGGACGATTTTCAGCATCGGCGAAAACGAAATTAGCGGCACTTCGCTGCGTCTAGGTCTGCAAAGCTTTGCAATTCTCGAAGCCGAGTAGCAGACGAGCAATGCCCCGTTGGAATAATCGTTTGCAATGCGGAGCGCTGCGCCTTCGTATTGCAAACGATAGTCAATATGGAAAAACAATTCCGGTTATCTATATTCCTGAAATTAGAGCAAAATCGCAATATAGCAACACTCTCTTACCGCAAAACACGCTTTGAAAACGATATCATACCGTGATATAGTTATCTTTGGTGCGAATGCCACCAGCATCGAAGCTGCGGCAATCGCAAGCAATGTAGCATGTCAGCCGTCACAAACGGCGCGGAAAGAAGGGACCTATGACACAGACCCAGCAGACCGAAAGCGCAGAACGCATCGCACGGCCTCTTATCCAGCTCGCCAAGCTCAATGGCATTTCCACGTCGTATATCGACCAGCTCGGTACCTATGTGGAAATCCGCGACGAAGTGCTCGTCTCCGTATTGGCCGCACTCGGCGTGGACGCATCCAGCGACGAAGCGATCACCGCCTCCTATGCGGCGACCCAGCAGCGCATCGCAGACACACTTGTTGAGCCGACCGTCGTGAAGTTCATCGGCAAGGAAGCCGTCACGCCAATCCGCGCGAAAGGAAACGACGTGGCGCTGAAGCTGACGTTGGAAGACGGCACGGAATATGCGGGCGATCTGACCGCGTATCTGACGGGCTCGAACGCAGATGACGGCTCGCTGCAACTGACGCTGCCGGACGATATTCCCGCCGGCTACCACACGCTGGCCGTCGATGCCGGCCCGCTGCACGCCGAAGCCGCGCTGATCTGCGCACCGGCACGCATCGAACTGCCGCCAGCAGTAGCGGAAAAGCAACGTTGGGGCTGGATGGCACAGATGTATTCCATCCGTTCCGCTGAATCCTGGGGCGTGGGCGACTATGGCGATCTGAAGCTGCTGCTGTCCGACGCGGCAACGAAATCGCATGCCGATTTCATGCTTATCAACCCGATTCACGCCACCGCGCCGGTGCCGCCGCTGGAGCCGTCGCCGTATCTTCCCGAATCGCGTCGTTTTCTCAATGTGACGTACATCCGTCCGCAGGATATCGCTGAATATGCGGAACTCAACGAGGCGGACCAGGCCGAAGTGGCGCGTCTGCACGCGGAAGCCTCGCCAGCCAACGACAGTATCGAGCCGCTCGACATCAATTCCGCTTGGTGGCACAAGCGCCAGGCGCTGCAGCTTGTGTACAACGTGCCGCGTTCCGTCGAGCGTCAGGCCGCGTTCGACGCGTTCAAGGAGGCCGCGGGTCCGGATCTGCGCGCGTTCGCCGCATGGTCGGTGGCGTTCCAGGTGTGGGGCGCGCCGTGGGAAGGCACGTGGTTCAAGGACACGAACCGCGATTCGCCTGAAGTGGTGGAGCTCATGCGCGAGCACGCCGATATGGTCGATTTCGAATGCTGGCTGCAGTGGATCGCCGACGAGCAGGTGACAGCCGCGCAGAACGCCGCCCGTGACAGCGGTATGGCACTCGGCCTCATGCAGGATATGGCCGTGGGCGTGCACTCGCTCGGCGCGGACGTGTGGTGGAATCCGGAACGTTTCGCAGTAGGCAGCGTAACCGTGGGCTGCCCACCGGACTTCTACAACCAGCAGGGTCAGGATTGGGGCCAGCCGCCGTTCAATCCGAATTATCTGGCCAAAACTGGTTATGGCGTGTACCGCGAGATGGTGCACAACATGTTCTCGCACGCGGGCGCGGTGCGCATCGACCATGTACTCGGCCTATTCCGTCTGTGGTGGATTCCGCAGGGCGAAGGCGCGCGCGGTGGCGCGTACGTTACGTACGACTATGAGGCGATGATCGCGATCCTGACCATTGAAGCGTCCCGCGTGAACGGTTTGGTGGTCGGCGAGAATCTGGGCACCGTGCCTGATTACGTACGCACGGTACTCGGCGAGCACGGCCTGCTGGGCTGCATGGTGGAATGGTTCGCCCGCGTGGACGACTCCCCCAACGCCGGCGACCCGTACGCCGATCCGTCCACGTACCGCAAGTACGCGCTGGCTTCCGTCACCACGCACGACCTGCCGCCGACCGCCGGCTACC
>ERZ791897.673-NODE-673-length-22159-cov-63.475208_pt1 | contig 22159 bp, 12 predicted proteins | sample MGYA00510152_ERZ791897 | MGnify/ENA primary metagenome ERZ791897 (study PRJEB30046, sample SAMN00792050) | human gut metagenome | study: EMG produced TPA metagenomics assembly of the A metagenome-wide association study of gut microbiota in type 2...
CCGAATCAAAACCGATTGGCAACTCGGGAATATACAGGCCGCGGCACCGATGCCTATCACATCACCGGGAAACGATGACGACACCGGGGAAAACCATCAGCCCACACTACGGAAAAACACTGCCGAACCTGTCGAACAAACATTGAAGCAAAACAACCCAAACCACCCACCACAAACAGCGAAAGGCCAAAAATTAGTGACGAAACACGAAACACCGACTTGACTAAAAACACCGCCCGCCGGGGCATGGGTCAGGCTATACCGCCTGTGCTCGTGGATGATACACTCGAGGCTCGAACCCGTGAAGGAACCCGCCCGTCTGGTCCGCCGCCGCTTCGCCGAGGTCGTCGCGTACTTCGAGCACCCGTACGCCAACGCCGTCCTCGAGGGCGCCGACAGCGTCGTCCGGAACGTGAAGAGACGGGCCTGCGGCTTCCGTGACATGGACTACTTCGCCACCATGGTCTACCTGACCTGCGGCAAGCTCGACCTCAAAGCCGTCACCACCTCCCCCTCAGTGAGAGTTTTTTGCAAATTGGCCCGTACCCGCACCTCGTCACAGCTTGTATAATCACGATTATACTAATCGTGATACAATAAATCGTGATGCGATAGAAATACGCCGGCGTATGGCATAAAGGAGGCGGGCAGCATGGCATTCATCGGACGAGACGATGACCTCAAGCAACTGCAGGAATGTTTCACTGAGCGTAGGGCACAGCTTGTGTTCGTCTACGGCCGCAGGCGCGTGGGAAAAACAGAGACGCTTATTCAACTCGCAAAAGACAAGGAAACCTTATTCTTCGCGGCGCAGAATGCCACTAAAGATGAACAGCTGGCATCGTTCTCCCGTCTCATGTTCGAGGCGGGTGCCCCGGGCAAGGATTATCTGAGTCAATATCCTTCTTGGGAAAGGGCGTTAACCGAGTTAACCCGGCTGCCAGAGCCGAGCGATGGCGGCCGCAGGCTTGTGATATTCGATGAGTTTCCTTATCTGGTCAAATCTGATCCGTCATTGCCGTCAGTGCTACAGAATCTTTGGGACCACACGTTGCGTCATGCAAATCTGATGATTGTGATTTGCGGCAGTGCCATGAGCTTCATCGAAAAGGAGCTGTTGGGAGAAAAATCGCCGCTATATGGTCGTGCGACCGGCATCCTGAAGATGCTGCCGATGCCATATTGGGATGCAGCGCAATTCTTCCCCAACTATAGTGGCGAGGATAAGGCGCTGGCCTACGCAATACTGGGCGGTATCCCGCGTTACCTAGAGGAATTTGACCCAGATGAGACCATAGACGCAAATGTCAAGCGGCATATTCTGAGACGCATTGCTCCGCTATACAGCGAGGTTGAATTTTTGTTGCACGAAGAACTGCGGGAAACTGCGAAATATAACAGCGTGATACGGGCGATCGCGCTCGGCTCAACTTCGCTGAATGAGATCGCGACACACACGATGATGGCAAACGCAACAGTATCGTCGTATCTCGCCAATCTTATGGAACTGGGGATTGTGGAACGTGAGTTCCCAGTCACGGCGAAGCCTAAGGAGCGGGCGAAAGGTTCGCGTGGGCTGTATCAGCTGAGCGACAATTTCTTCCGATTCTGGTATTCGTTTGTCTTTCCGTATCGTTCGGAATTGGAGCGGGGCGATGTGGAAGGCGTATACGAGCGTCATATCAAGCCGGTATTACATGATTTTGCCGGCAAACCGTTCGAGGGTCTGTGCCGTGAATGGATGTGGCGTGAGAGTGCTGCTGGACGGTTGCCCTTCCGTGCGCGTGCGGTTGGCCGTTGGTGGGATCGTCAGGATGAGATAGACGTGATGGCCGTTGACAATGCGTCTGATGCTGCCATTGTGGGCGAGTGCAAATTCCGCAATGCGCCGGTGGACCGTTCCGTGCTGAATCTACTGCGAGACCGTGCTGCGCGAACCGGTATCGGCCAGCGAACATACCTGCTGTTTTCGCTCGGCGGTTTCGATCAATCACTGGTCGACGATGCTGCGGCGTCTCAATCCGACGTTCAGCTCGTCGGCATCGATGAGCTGTTTCATGAATAAATCCCATTTGCGAATAGCTCTCACTGAGTGCTCATCAGTGAGAGCTATTCGCAAATGGAGCCTTACTTCTTCGCCTGAGTGAGCTGGTAGGCGGCGAAGAGGATGGCCAGCCAGATCACGCCGGCGATGACGGCGATGCGGTAGCTGGTGGAGAAGCACATCAGCACCACGACCAGCGCCAGGAACGCCAGCACCACCCACGGGGTCACCTTGGCAAACGGCAGTTTGAAGTGAATCGCGTCCAGTGCCTCCTGGCCGCTCAGGCCGGCCAGCTCGGAATCCTCGGGAGCGCCGCCCGCGGCGACCACCTTACGGAACTTCATTTCGGTGAACATGATCATCGTCCAGTTGATGATGCCGGCAATGGTGGCAATCGACATCAGATAGTTGAACGCGAACTCAGGCCACACGAACACCACGACCACGGCGATGGCGGTGATCACGGCGGACGTCAGCACGCCGGCCACTGGCACGCCGCGCGAGTTGAGCTTGCCCAAGTAAGCGGGCGCATTGCCCTGCTTGGCCAGCGAGTACAACATGCGGGAGTTGGCGTACAGGCCGGAGTTGTAGACGCTCATCACAGCGGTCAGGCACACGAAGTTCAAAATACCGGCAGCCGCGTGAATGCCCACGGAATCGAAGATCTGCACGAACGGGCTGGACTTGCCATCGATGGTGTTCCACGGCACTACGGCCATGATCACACCCAGAGCGCCGATGTAGAACACGAGGATTCGCCAAATAATATCATTGGTGGCGCGCGGAATCGTGGTCTTCGGATCCTCGGTTTCGCCGGCGGTGATGCCGATGAGCTCGGTGCCGCCGAAGCTGAACATCACCACAACCAGTGCCATCAGCAGGCCGGTCCAGGAACCGTCGGAATTCTGCCCCATCAGGCCGTTCGGGAAGAAGCCGTTACCCACGGTGAACCAGTTCGCGAAGCTTGCGCGCACGCCGGATGCGGTGGGCAGGACAAAGATGATGACGGCCAGGCCGCCGATAATCATGGCGATCACGGCCACAATCTTGATGATGGCGAACCAGAACTCGAACTCACCGAATTTAGAGACGCCCAGCAGGTTGGCGGCGCAGATGATCACCAAGAACACGGCCGCCGACACCCATGTCGGAATCGCCGGGAACCAGTAGTTCACAAACGAACCCACCACTGATAGCTCCACCATCGAGACGAGGATGTAGTTGAACCAGTAGTTCCAGCCGGAAATAAAGCCGGCGCGCTTGGACCAGTAGCGGGTGGCATAGTAGCTGAACGCGCCCGCCTTCGGATCCTCAACGGACATTTCAGACAGTGCACGCACAATCGCGAAAATCGCGAGGCCGCCAACCAAGTAGGCGAGCAGAATCGAGGGTCCGGCCAGCGTGATGGATTCACTGGAACCATAGAACAGGCCGGTTCCGATGGCGCCGCCCAGCGCAATCAGCTGGATGTGGCGGTTTTTCAATGACTTGCGCAGCGTGGCCGGCACCGGCACATCGTCGGTTTCGCGCGACTTCTTAGGTGCGTCAGTAGTACTCATTGTGCTCTTCTCTCGAGTCTCTTTGATTTTTAGCATGACCGGCGGGAGGTCGCCATGCGCAACGCTCGTCATTGTAAGGCGCGGCATGCCGTAATGCCAAAGAATGCCGATGCCAGCCCATACCGGTATTCGCGTTTGATCGAAACAGCTAAAGTCGGCAGTGGCCTATCAAACCATCCCCACCAATTCACTGCGAGACGGGCATGCCCATGGTGAAAATGGTGTGGGCCACTGATTCCGGAGATGCTGCGAGGTCGGTGGCGAGCCAGTATTGCAGTAGGCCGATGCTGCCGGATACGGCGAAGCGCATGCGCATTTGGGCCTCGACCGGGTCGTTGGCGGCGGGCTGCAGCTGCTCGGCGACTGTCTGCCGGCTGTAAATAAGTCCCAGTAGCTGCTGTTGGAAGCCGATATCTGCTTTCGGGCTCATCAATACCTGCAGATGCTTGCGATTGTCGGCGATGTATTGGCAGATACGTTCGATGACGTGCTCGATGCCGGCTGAATCAGGCTGCGCGAGCAACTGGTCGAGCGCGGCAGTAACCCAGGCCATGGTCTCGTCTTCGATATCGTGCAGTAGATCTTCAATGCTTGTGTAATGCGCATAGAACGTGGAACGGTTCACGTCCGCCCGCTCGCACAATGCCTTGACGGTGATGGACCCAAGCGGCTGGTCCTGCAGCAGCTCGACGAGCGCGTCTTGCATGGCGAGCCGTGTGTATCGGGTGCGGCGGCTTTCCGTCAAATCCTTGGCCATGGCATTCTCCCCAAGTTCCGACAACTCACAATCCAACTGTTGGTTGCAGAACCGACACAGTGTTGTTTTACTTGAGTATAGCAAGGGAACGCAGGTGGCATTGCGAATGGAGCGGGCCGTGGTGGGAACTGTTGGAGGTGCGTGATGGCATATATCGAATTCGATCATGTGGTCAAGGAATACCCCTCCGGCAGCAGCGTGATTCGGGCGCTCGATGAGGCGAGCTTTACCGCCGATCAAGGCGAGTTAAGCGTCATCCTCGGCCAGTCAGGCGCAGGCAAGACCACGGCGTTGAACATTCTGGGCGGCATGGATACCGCGACTTCAGGCCGCGTCATTGTGGGCGATCGCGACATCACCGGATTGCGTAAGCGCGATTTGGTGACCTACCGGCGCAACGACATCGGCTTTGTCTTCCAGTTCTACAATCTTGTGCCGAACCTGACCGCGCTGGAGAACGTGGAACTTGCCTCACAGATTTGCCCCGATCATTTCGACCCGGCGGAAACCCTGTACAAGGTCGGACTGGGGGAGCGCATGGGGAATTTCCCGGCACAACTGTCCGGCGGCGAACAACAGCGTGTATCCATCGCCCGCGCGATTGCCAAAAAGCCGAAGCTGTTGTTGTGCGATGAGCCGACCGGTGCGCTCGATTACGAGACCGGCAAGGAAGTGCTGCAGTTGCTGCAGGATATTTGCCAAACACAAGGCATGACCGTAATGATCATCACGCATAATTCCGCGCTTGCACCGATGGCTCACAAAGTGATTCGCTTCCGCTCCGGCAAGGTGACCAGCGAGGAGGTCAACGCAACGCCGCGGCCCATCGCCGATATCGAATGGTAGGTGATTGGCGATGCTCACTGCAAGACACTCTGTGAAACGCCCCGTGAAACAAGCGAGGCGATTCGTGAAACAACCTGTGAAACATTCTGTGAAACGGCGGAACCTCGACGATAGCGGCGGTCGAGGAGCGGGCGTTTCTGCGGTATTTGCCAAAGATACGTTGCGTTGCTGGCTGCGCAGCTGGAAGAGGTTCGTCTCGATCGCCGTCATCACGCTGCTTGGCGTGGCCGTGCTGACCGGCATCTACGCCGGATGCCGCGATGCTTTTCTGGCGGCCGGTCGTTTTTACGATCAGCAGGGACTGCATGACCTGCAGGTGCTATCCACATACGGCCTGACCGATGATGATGCAACGGCACTGCGCCGAATCGACGGTGTGCAAACCGTGCAGCCCGAACGTTCTCAGACGGTGACCACGTTGGTGGACGGCACCAAGAAAACCGTGACCATGCAGGAAATCGGTACCGAAGGGCTTGATCAGCCGTACATACGGCAGGGCAAACTGCCGAACAAGGCCGGCGAAGTGGCGGTTACGCAGCAATTCCTGAACGATAGCGGACTCAAGATTGGCGGCACCATTACTGTGACGCCACAAGACACCTCTTCATCCGTCATATCGGTAGCGGCCACGGAGACTGACGATTCCAATAATGATTCCAATGACGATTCCAATAATGCCGATACGGTAGGTGTCGCCGCCAATGCCTCGGCATCCGATGCGAAGTCCGCCGCCAATACGGACGCCGACGCCGAGCAATCCCCGCAGTTCCCCACGAAACTCACCATCACCGGCGTCGTACTTGACCCGCGCGACCTCAACAATCCAGACGGCTATTCGGGCATGACCTCCTTCCGGTCCACCTCATCCGAGGACTATACGTTCTTTGCACCCAGCGACGGCGTGACCGGCAATATATACACTGCGATATCGGTTGCCGTCACTGGTGCGTCCGATTTTGACACGTTTTCCGATGCCTACGATGAAGCCGTCAAAACCGTGGCCGACCGTATCGAACATCAGATACAGACCACACGCCAGAAAGCCCGTCGCCAACAGATCGTCTCCAGCGCGCAGCGCAAACTGGACGATGCCCAAGACGAGGCCAACGAGCAGCTGGACGAAGCCCAGAAGCAGATCGACGACAACTGGGCCGAGCTGGAAGCCAACGAAACGACATTGCAAGATAGCCGTACCGAATTGGAGAACAACAGGACAACCATTACCGATGGCGAACGGCAGCTCGCCGATGGACGTGCGCAGATTGCAACGGCCCGTCAACAGATCGCGCAAGGTCGCCAGCAGATAGCCGAAGCGCGCACCCAGCTCGAATCAGGCAAAACGCAGCTCACCTCGGCTCGCAAACAGCTCGATGCGGCGCAAACGGAACTGACCGCCAATCGCACGAAAATCGAACAGGGCATTACCCAAATCGACCAAGGCATGGCGCAAATTGATCAGATGCTGCCCATGATTCAACAGGCCAACAATCTACTGGCGCAACTTGACCCGAATATCGACCTCAACTCACCCACATGGCAGGCCATCAAGCAACTGCTCGCGCGCCTTGGCATTACCGTGCCTGAAGTGCCGTCAATCAGCGATCTGCGGCAACAGCTGACCGCCAAGCAAACGGAACTGCAAACGCAGCGAGACAGTCTGGCCCAGCAGAAAGCCGATTTGCAGCGCACATTAAACGAAACCATTGCCCCCGCACAATCCACCTTGGACCAGCAGAACGCGCAACTGACCGCCAAGGAACAGGAAGCGGCTGCAGGAGAGGCACAGCTCAATACCAAATCCGCGGAACTCGAAGCGAATGCCGCAACCCTCGAAACCCAGTCGGCGCAACTTGAAGCGCAGGCCGCCCAACTGGCCAGCGGCAAGCAGCAGCTGGAAGAAGGCGAGCGGCAGCTGGAAGAAGGCGAACAACAGCTCGCGGACGGCAAGGCGAAACTGGATGATGCGCAGTCTGAACTCGATGCGAAGCGAAGCGAAGCGGAAAGCGAATTCGCCAAGCAGCAACGGCGCATCGACGATGTGGCCAACGCACGTTGGTATGTGCAGACACGCGCTTCGATCGACGGATTCAGCTCGCTCAAATCAGACGTCAGTTCCATCGAATCCATCGGCCGCGCATTCCCGATTGTGTTCCTGCTGGTCGCCGTGCTCATGAGCCTGACCACCATGACCCGCATGGTCGAGGAAGACCGCGGACTTATCGGCACCTACCTTGGACTCGGCTATGGCGGACTCGCCGTGTCCAGCCGGTATCTGCTGTTCGCGTTGCTCGCCTGCTTGGTCGGCGGCGGCATCGGTCTGCTGGTCGGATTCCTTGGCATCCCGGCATTCCTGCTGGTGGTGATTGAGGGACTGTATATATTGCCCGGTGTGCGACTCGAATACGACTGGCTGTACGGTTCGGCCGGCATCGTGCTGTTCGTGGTCGGCGTGGGCGTGGCCACCGCGCTCGCCTGTCGCGAGGAGATACGGCACACGCCCGCCGCGCTGATGCGGCCGAAGGCACCGAAAGCGGGCGCTCGCATATTGCTGGAGCGGATTCGCCCGGTATGGAGCCGGCTGAACTTCCTCGGCAAAGTCACCGCGCGCAATATCTTCCGATTCAAGTCGCGCTTGATTATGACCGTGGGCGGCGTGGCCGGTTGCACAGCGTTGATTATCTGCGGATTTGCGATTAATGACACCGTCGACACGATTGGCGTCAAACAATACGAGCAGATCTACCAGTACGACCTGATGGTCGTGGCCAATGACGATGACGCCACCGCGATGCGCAAGCAGGTGGCACAAGATGGCCAAACCACCGAAACGCTGAATCTGCGCGTGGATAGTGGCGAGATGAGCAATGCGGCGCAGGAAAGCGAAACCGTGCAGCTGATGACCGTGCCCAACGATTCGCTGAATATCTTGAACGATATGGTCACGCTGGAACAAGCTGGCGATGATGGATGGTTTGGGCTGCCCAATATCTTCGGCAAAGCGGGTGGCGGCACTGTAGCGCTGGACGATAGTGGCGTGATTGTATCGCAGTCCGCCGCCAACTCGCTGAATATTCATGCCGGCGACACCGTCACGCTGGGCAATGGCGGTAGCAGCCGGGCCAAGGTGCAGGTCACGGCCGTGACGCGCAATCTTGTTGGCTCTGATGTGTACATCAGTGAGCGACTGTACGACCAGAAGTTTGCGGCCGGCGGTGTGACGTCTTCGGCTTCGGGAGATGGCACTGCCTCGACCTTGACGTGGAACGCGATGCTCGCCAAGCTGAAAGGTTCCGAGACCGAACAGGCCGAATATGCGGATCGGTTGGGCGAGGAATCGTCGGTGCTCAAGGCCGTGAGCTGTGCGCATCTGGCCGCCACGTTTAAGTTCGATTTGATGGGTGCCGTGGTGGCGCTGATTGTGGGGCTCGCCGGCGGCCTGGCGCTGGTGGTGCTGTTTACGTTGGCCAATACGAACGTGTCCGAACGCATCCGCGAGATGGCCACACTGAAGGTGCTGGGCTTCTATGACCGCGAGGTGCACAACTACGTGAACCGCGAGATGATGATATTGACCGGTATGGGTGTGGTGGTTGGTCTGCCGCTTGGCAGGTGGATAGGCGGATTACTGACTGCTGCGTTGAATATGCCGTCGCTGTATTTCGAAGTGGAAGTGCACTGGTACAGCTATGCGATTGCCGTGGTGGCGACGCTGGCGTTCGCGCTGCTGGTGCAGCTGTTCACCAACCCAGTGCTCGATCGCGTAGACCCGGTCAGCTCGCTCAAGTCCGTGGAATAGAGGTAGAAGTTCAATTTGGTGTTGATGAATTGAACTTTTTGGCGGAATATTTACAGTATCATCGCATGTATTCTTGAGCTGAGCGGTTTTCGTGACATATTTCGGTGATACAGTTTGAACTTGTTTTGAACGAGTATCGCGTCTGGTGCGTAACAATCGGGCGGCAGAGAAGAGAAATGAAATCAGTATGGCCGATACGAATGTGAATGGTGGTACACAGCAGGCTACGGGCAAACTCAAGTCTGTCGAAAGCCTGGACCAGACCAACGAGATGGAGCGTGGCCTGAGCAATCGCCACGTACAGTTCATCGCCATTGGCGGCACCATCGGCACCGGCCTGTTCCTGGGCTCGGGCAAGTCAATCTCGCTAACCGGCCCCTCGATCATCTTCGTGTACATTCTGGTCGGTGTCATCATGTTCTTCCTGATGCGCGCCATCGGCGAAATGATGTACCGTGACCCCAGCCAGCACACCTTCATCAATTTCATCACCCGTTACCTTGGCAACGGGTGGGGGCATTTCGCCGGCTGGACGTATTGGGCCGCGCTCGTGCTGCTGGGCATGACCGAGATCACGGCCGTCTCCACGTACTTCATCACCTTCTTCGACACGTTCGGCATCGACCTGACCCATTGGAAATGGCTGATCGAGCTGTGTTTCCTGGTGTCGCTGGTCTCCATCAACCTGATTGCCGTCAAGGTGTTCGGCGAGGTGGAATTCTGGTTCTCGATGATCAAGATCACGCTGATTTGCGCGATGATCGCCACCGCCGTGGTCATGATCGTGATCGGCTACCATTACCCAGCCGTGCAGATTCACGGCGTGGACCACGTGAGCCCGGCCGGCCACGCCGGATTCGACAACCTGTTCGCCAACTTCTCGTTCGCGCCGAACGGTTGGATGGCCTTCCTCATGAGCTTCCAGATGGTGTTCTTCGCCTACGAGATGATTGAATTCGTGGGCGTCACCGTCTCCGAGACCAAGAATCCGCGCAAGGTGCTGCCCAAGGCCATCAACGAGATTATCGTGCGCGTGCTCATCTTCTATGTGGGCGCACTGGTGGCCATCATGTGCATTGTGCCGTGGACCTCGTTCAAGCCGAACAAGGACGGCTCCTTCGCATCCCCGTTCATTATGATGTTCCAGTATGCCGGGCTGAATTGGGCGTCTGCGCTGGTGTTCTTCGTGGTGATTACCGCCGCATCTTCCGCGCTGAACTCGCTGCTGTACTCGGCTGGCCGCCACCTGTACCAGCTGTCCGAGGTGTCGCCGAACCCGACGCTCAACAAGCTCGGCAAGGTGTCCGATCGCAAGGTGCCGGCCCGCGCCATCCTGGTGTCCGCGGCGCTGATACTGCTGTCGCCGATCGTCAACGCCATCCCCGGCGTGTCCGGAGCGTTCGTGCTGTTCTCGTCCGCCAGCTCCGCGGTGTTCCTGTTCATCTACATCCTGACGCTGATGGCACACCGCAAGTACCGTCGCTCCGCTGATTTCATTCCGGACGGGTTCGTCATGCCCGCTTGGAAGGTGCTCAATACGGTGGCAATCGTGTTCTTCGTGTTCATCTACCTGACGTTGTTCCTTGCGGACGATACGCGCAATTCCGCGATTGCCGGCCTGGTGTGGCTTGTGGGCTTCGGTGGATTCTCTATGCTGCGCGAACGCTACCGTAGCCGCGATTTGAAGGCCGCACTGGAACACAAGGAGTGATTGGACGGGCTGATTGGCTGGCGGTTATTAGTTGGGTGGCTGTTGGCGGCTGGCGGCTGACTGGCTAGCGGCCGATAGCCAATGACTGGGCTGATCGTCAGCCAATCGGCTGCCTATAGGTCTCATTGATACATTCGGTCATCCGATTAGTGCATTTGCGCGGACAATTAGTGCATTCGATCATCGGATTAGTACATCAGTGTGCAATTATTAGTACAATTAGCCGCCTAATTAGTACATTAGGACATAAAACAATGTCCTAATGTACTAATTAGATGCTAAAATACGATAAGTGCCATGTCCTAATGTATGAATTATCGCTATGAAGGGCGGAATGCGATGACGCAGAATGAACTCATGCAAGTGCTGCAGGCCGGTGAATCATCTATGGTCGAGTTCAAGCGCTGCAGCGAATTGCCTCATACGGATACTTTTGAGACTGTATGCTCATTCGCCAATCGTTCTGGTGGCAGCATTTATCTTGGCGTTGACGATGACGGTCAAGTGCTCGGCGTCGATTCTAAGCGCGTTAGTGAGATAGAGCGCAACGTTGTCAACGTAGTGTCTAATCGTAAGATGTTCGAACCGGCTCCAATGGTGGAAACGGAACATATCGAGTACGACGAACGGATTATTGTTCGTATTTGGGTAGCTCCGAGTTCTTCGGTTGTGCGGTTCAAGGGCGCAGTGTTTGATCGCATTGCTGATGTGGATACACACATCGAAAGCGATATCCAGATTAGTCAAATGTATATTCGCAAGCAGAACTACTATTCCGAACGGCGAATTTTCCGTTACGTGACTCCGTTTGATTTGCGTCCTGAGCTGATTGCGCGAATGCGGCAGCTGGCGGTCGCTCAGCGAGCTGGGCACCCTTGGGGAACTATGTCTGACGAAGAACTGTTCCGCAGCGCCAAGCTATACGATCGTGATTACACGACCGGCGAAGAGGGCTTTAATCTTGCTGCAGTGCTGCTCTTGGGCAAGGATGAAGTCATTTCCTCGGTTTGCCCAGCGTATATTACTGATGCCGTGGTTCGGCGAGACAATATTGACCGATACGATGACCGACTTATGGTGCGGACCAACTTGTTCGATTCGTACGAGCAACTCCGTGAATTTACTGAGCGGAATCTGCCTGACCGCTTTGTGTTAAAGGGCGATAAGCGAGTGAGCCCGCGTACGATGATCGCCCGTGAATTGGTGGCAAACAGCCTCATGCATCGGGAGTATTCCAGTCCGGTGGTGGCGCGTGTCACCATTGATAATGAATCCATCCGGACGGTTAATGCTTCGCGCTCATTCTTTGAAGGTCGAATGAAGCTGGGCGAGTTCACGCCAATGCCAAAGAATCCGATTATCGCTAATGTGTTTGTGCAGACCGGCATAGCCGAGCAGCTGGGTAGCGGACTGCGGAATCTGATAAGAGCGTCCCGGCAATATACTGAGCGAGAGCCTGAGTTCCGCGATGGTGACATATTCGAGGCGACGATTCCTATTGTTCCTGCGCTGAAGACCGTGGATGGTTCTGGTTTTGCTAGCGTGAGATCTGTAGTTGAGAAAGATGCCGAAGAGGGTGCGAGGCTCATTGGCGGGGAACGTGTGGATGGTAAGAAAGCAGATGCAACCGCATCGGGTGAAATTGATTCGCGGGCAGCGATGCTGTCGGCGATGAATCGACGCTTGACAGAGGTTGACTATGTGACTGTGCCTGAACTCGCCAAGATAACAGAGCTCGATAACAGAACAGTCCGCAAATTCCTAAACGGTTTAGTTGCGCAAGGAAAGCTGATTGCTGAAGGCAACACGCGTGGTCGGCGTTATCGGAAGGGATAGCGGGCGCGATATCTCGATGCAGTGGGATTCACTTAAGGGCTACGGCAAATATGATTCGTAGCGATTGGGCCAGCGCAATTCGAATGGCTCATGACTTTGTGCGTCGTTTGTGGTCTCTGAAGTTGTTTGCTGGGTGACGGTTTTGTGATAAAATCGCTCATATCAAAATGTTTGCGTAAACATTTTGGCTGCGCCGAAAGAAGGAGTCGACGTAGGTCATGTATCAGGCAAAGAGGCCGGCGCAGTGAAGCAAAGGCCGATTTTTCCGGTATAAGGCGGATAGCAGGAACACTAAGGAGACCAATGAAGGTACTGAGCAAATCGCTTGCTGCAATGGTTGCGGCGGCAACACTAGTGGGAGGAGGGGCGTTTGCGGTTGCCGGCACTGCGTATGCGGCTGATAACGATGCCATTACCGTGACCCCGAACCCGTGGTATGCCAACAGTTTCGATGGCTGGGGCACCTCGCTGGCCTGGTTCGCCAACGCCACCGGCAGCCTCGGCGAGGAATCGGCCATCACCACCAATCTCGGCGATGACGCTTCCAAGGCTAAGGCTGTGGAATACGGCAAACAGCTGCGCGAACAGTTCTACCAGTCCATCTTCGGTGATGAAGGACTGGACCTGAACATGGCCCGCTACAACGTGGGCGGCGGCAATGCCTCCGATGTTGCCTACGGCTACCCATTCATGCGCCAAGGCGCTGCCGTGCCTGGCACGTGGAAAGATGACGCCACCGGCTCCGGCACGTATGGCAATGGCGTAACCACCAAGCAGGCCGACAAAGACAAGCTGGCTGCGGCATTCGACCCGACTGACGACAACCAGTATGACTTCTCCAAGTCCGCCGCCCAAGACTGGTGGATTGAGCGCGGTGCCACCGGCGATAACCCCGACATCACCGATGTAGAGGCCTTCGCCAACTCCGCTCCGTGGTTCCTGACCAACAGCGGTTACGCCACTGGTGGACGCAACTCCGGTAGCAATAATCTTGCAAACCCTGAGAAATTCGCTCAGTACATGGCCAAGAACGTCGAGCACCTCGAAAGCCTTGGCGCAAACGTTGACACGGTCGAGCCGTTCAACGAGTCCGAGACCAGTTACTGGGGCACTCCGGGCGACATGGCTTCGAAGTACACCGATGAGAGCGATGACAACACCAAGCTCATTAACAACTACTGGGATAAGTACTACTCCGACAAAGATAAGTCCGTCACCCCATACTCCAACGCGCTGAAGAAGCCGCAGGAGGGTATGCATGTCAATAACGCCCAGCAGCAGCAGACGATTACCGCACTCGCTGAGGCGCTCAAGGACAATGATGACACCATCATCGCAGCCACCGATGCCACGAACTCCGCCGACTTCGTCAAGTCGTACAACCAGTACCCGCAGGCGATCAAGGACCTTATCGGCCAGTACAACGTTCACGCCTACTCCGACAGCAACCAGATGCAGTCGCGCGATATCGCTCAGGCAGACGGCAAGAAGCTGTCGATGAGCGAGGTGGACGGCTCCTGGCAGTCTGGCTCCTACAACCCGTACGGTTTCGACAACGCGCTGGGCATGATGAGCAAGATCAGCTCCAACGTCACCCGCCTGCAGTCCAAGGACTTCACCTTCTGGCAGGTGGTCGAGGACCTCTACAACATGCAGATGGGGTCGAATGTGAATCCGGCCGGTGAGAACACCAACTGGGGCACCGTGCTCATCGACTTCGACTGCACCGTGGCTGGCATGGACGGCAAGCTCTACTCCGAGCGCCGCGTGAACAACAACGGCGGTACCACCGATGGACTTGAACCGTGCACGGTTATTGCAAACGCCAAGTACAACGGCGTCAAGGCCATCACCCACTTCATCCACGCGGGCGACAAGGTCATCGCCAACAACGATGAAGACAACAACATGACTGCCACCTCCGACGATGGCAAGACGCAGACCGTCATCCACCGCAACTCCGGCACCTCTGACCAGACCTTCGTCATCGACCTGTCGAAGTACGGCGAGATTGCCGACAACGCTTACGGTGAGCTCTATCTGACCACCGAAACCTCTGCCGAAGACAAGAACGTGGGTGTCGATTCCGCCACTCCGGAAGTCTTCGCCAAGACCAGCAACGTCAAGCAAGCTGAAGGCTCTGTGGTGATTGACAAGGCTGCCAAGACCGCTACGGTCACTGTGCCCGCCCGTTCTATCGCCTCCATCCAGCTCACTGGCGTGACCGGCTACGCTAAGGATGCTGCCGTCGAGACCGGCGACACTTACCAGCTCGTTGGTAAGCAGTCCGGCAAGGCCGTGGCTGATACCACTTCTGGTGATTCCGCGCTGTCCCTGGCCAACGTCGCTTCCGATGCCGAGAACGCCAAGAAGCAGACTTGGACCTTTACCCAGATCGAGCAGCCCACCGACTCCGAGCGCCCTGATCTCAAGGCTTATGTGATTACTAACGCCGAAGGCAAGGTGCTGGTGTCCAAGGATGGCACGAACGCGCTTTCCAACGAAACGGTTGAGGCCGCTAAGTCCGACCCGGCTGCCAAGTGGATTCTCAACACTTCCGATGGTTCGACCTACCAGCTGCTCAATGCCGCGACTAAGACGAACCTCGATGTGGATAACTCTGGTACCACAGTCGGCACGAAGGTTGGCTTGTGGCAGTCACCGAGCGGCACTTCGCCGTCCGCCAACCAGACATGGACTCTACGCAATGTAACGCCGACCAGCCAGAAGACCGTGAACGTGCAGACCGCCGTTAACGAGAAGGCCGCGCTGCCGACCGAAGTCACGCTCTACTACACCTGGGGCGAAGGCAAGGCCACGGTTGCCAACTGGGATACTTCCAAGGTCGATGTGGCCAAGGAAGGCACCTACGAAGCCACCGCTACCGCCACCGATGTGTACGGCAACGAGTTCAATGTCGCCGCTACGGTCTACGTTGGCGCGCTCACCGTTTCCGATCCGGTATCGGCTACAGTGCTGGCCGGCACCAGTGCGAGCGAGGCGAAGGCCGCGCTTGAGGCTGCGCCGGTGTATCTGCACGTCAAGGCATCGCCTGCATTCGAGGGCGATGCGGCTAAGGTTACGTGGAACTTCGATGGGCTTGATACCAAGCTCGCCGATGCCAAGGCTGGCGACAACATTGCCGTGACCGGTACGTACCAGCTGGACGACGCGACCACGATTGCGCTGAAGGGCACGATCTATGTCACCGCCGCCACGCCTGAGAATGTGGCCGACACTGCTTCCAGCCTGACCGTGACCAACCAGCAGACGGAATACAGCAAGGGCGATCAGTGGAAGAAGCTCACCGATGGTGACACGTCAGCTGAAGCCTGGGTGACGTGGAACTCTGCTGGTGACTATTCCGCCAGCCCGACCGCCACGATTGACTTCGGCTCTGAGTGTGAGCTTAGCAGCGTGACCATTACGTATGGTGACAAGGCTCCGGCTTCCGCCAAGGCCGAGTACACCACTGATGGCGAGACGTGGATGCAATTCGGTAGCGATGTTAAGCCTGCCGCAGGCCAGACGGTGACGTTCAAGGCCGATAAGGGCACAGTGAATGCCACGAAGGTGCGCATTGTGAACACCGTGAACAACGACTACATGAACGCCACCGAAATTCAGGCATTCGTGACGCCGGTTCAGGGTGCTGCGAAGAACATCGCCGCGGCCTCTGGCACGAACTTCTCGGTGAACTTCCAGGAGGGTGCCTCCGCTTCCAAGGCCATCGATGGTGACACTACGTCAAAGGGTTGGTCCACTTGGGCTTCCACCGCCTCGACGGTGGACCCGGTCGCCACGTTCACCTTCGACGAAGCTCAGACCATCACCGAAGTGAAGACCTTCTTCTACTACGATGGTCGTGCGTCTTGGCCGAAGAGCCAGACGCTGGAATACCAGGATGAGGCTGGCGAATGGCATGGAGTCGGTACCAAGGATGGCTGGAAGATACAGGCCGGCGATGCCGGCTCTGGCTCCGACGGCATCACCGCCGCCGACACCCCGACCGTTGACTTCGTGCTCGGCACCCCGGTAAAGGCCAAGGCCATCCGCCTGACTAACACATTGCAGGACACCAAGGTGTACATCAACGTGGCTGAGATCCAGGTGTTCGCACAAGACAGCACGGTACTCACCCCGCAGCCAGCATCCGATGCCACGCTGGGCGACCTGCGTCTTGACGGCGAAACCGTTGAAGGCTTCGACCCGGCCAAGACCGACTACACGGTTGATCTGCCGGTCGACGCCGAGGCAAACCCGGTGCTGCAGGCCTTCGCCACCGACAATGCCGCCGCCGTCAAGGTGACTGGCGACGCGGTTGAGAACGGCAAGCTTGGCGGCAAGGCCTCCATTACGGTGACCTCAGCCGACGAGTCTGAGACGAAGACCTACACGGTGACCTTCAACGCCTTCACTTTGGCTTCGCTCAAGGTGATCGGACCCACGAAGACCGAGTACGCCATCGGCGACAAGCTCGATACCGCCGGTCTGAAGGTGACTGCCGTCTACCAGAGTGGCGACAAGACCAAGGAAGTGCCGGTCGCTCTTGACGACCCGCAGCTTGCGATTGGCTCGTTCGACTCCACCACCGCAGGCAAGAAGGCGATTACCGTCTCCTACCGTGGTGTGACCGCGACCTTCAACGTCACGGTCAAGGCCAACGCAGTCGCCCCTGGCCCTGAAGAACAGAAGCCCGGCAACACCAACAAGCCCGGTGCCACCGGCAACGGCAACAAGAACACGGTGGCCAACACCGGTTCCAGTGTTGCCGCCATCGCTGGCGCTGTCGCTCTGCTGGCCGCTGCCGCGGGTGCACTGTTCATGCTGCGCAAGCGTGCATAGCACCCTCGCGCAGTAATGGGTGAAGGAACAAGCCGGCAATATTGACTATTGCCGGCCGGTTCCTCCGCTCTTTGACCATAATTGGTCCGACAAGTTGAATACTGAGTTTTCAGTATCGGTATATTGATTTGTCGAACCTTTTCTGGCTTCGCGGATAGCGACATAACTGTTTGTTCAAAAAACCGTTATCATCAATCAAGGAACCAAATCAATGAAGATAAACGATAAGGGCAAGGGCGCTCTTATCGCGGCAATTACCGCCGCGGCAACGCTATTGTCATGCGGGCTGGCCGCTGCAAGTGCCAGTGCGGCAGGTGTGGATTACCTGCCTACCATCGGCCAAGTGCCGACATACACCAAGTTCCAGCCCACAGCCGATCCGGGCAAGAACGCTAGCGATTACTTCCAGCCATATTGGTATGCCAAGAACGCCAATGATAATGGCGGCACACACATCCAAGCGCACGGTGGCCAAGTGGTCAAGGTCGGCGACGCCTACTACTGGTATGGCGAAGACCGTTCTAACGGTTACGACAACAGCCCCGGTGTCCATGCTTATATGTCGACAGATCTATACAACTGGACCGATCTTGGTGTGGCGCTGCGTGCGGTGACCAGCAAATCTCAGTTGACGGATAAGAGCAATGCCGATTACGCCTACTTCGACAAGGCCTACAACCTGACCAAGTCCGACGGCAGTGTGGACGCTGCCAAGGCCGACGCAATCTTCCCGTACCTCAACACCAACCCCGATCAGGATGGTGATGGCGCGGTTGATTCCGTACAGGGCATTTTCGAGCGTCCGAAGATCATCTACAACAAGAAGAACAAGCAATACGTGCTGTGGTGGCATTCCGATGGAAGCACCACGCCGGGCGGTTCCAACTATGCACGTGCACTTGCGGGCGTGGCTGTTTCCGACAATCCGGCGGGCCCGTTCACTATGGTGGGTGCCTATCGTTTGCCTAACCAGAACAATTGGAAAGAGGCCGCAGGTAACCCCAGCTGGGGTGAGAACGGTGACAGCCGCGATATGACTGTGTTCGTGGACCCGAAGGACGACAGTGCCTATGTACTGTATTCTTCCGAAGCCAATGCCACGCTGTACATCGCCAAGCTCAACGATGATTACACCAATGTAGTCAAGACCACGAATGTGGACCAGTCCGAGGGACAAAAGCAGTACTCTGCTGACGGGCAGTACCCATACATTCTTGCAGACGCTACTACGGATGCCCCGGTGCGTGGCGAAGATTTCCAAATCGTCAAACAAAATGGTTCGCTGGAAGCTCCTGCCGTATTCCAATATGACGGGCGTTACAACATCATCGCATCTGGTGCAACCGGCTGGGCCCCGAACAAGCAGACCTACTACACCGCCGACTCCATGCTGGGAAGCTGGACCCGTGGCGTGGAAAAGGACGATGCCAACGAGAACACGTGGTACAACAACATGCCGGAAGGCGCGGATGGTCTGTTGTCTGTGGGCGATACCCGCGGCACCACATTCGGTTCGCAGTCGGCTAGTGTGCTCGCAGTAGACCAGGAGAAAGGTCACTTCATCTACCTTGGTGACCGTTGGGATTCCGGTAAAGCCGATTCCACCTATGTTTGGCTGCCGCTGACCATTGGTGAGAACGGCACCATCGAAATGCATAATCCTGCTCAAGAAGGCGAGCCCGACGGCTGGGATCTGAACTATTGGGACAACCATGGTAGCGCCAAGGGCAAGCTGGTCAACTGGACTGTGGAAACCGGCGATGATCTCCCGAAGACCGTGAACACGGGCGGAACCGTTACTCTGCCGGACACCGTCAACGTCAAGGAAGGCGACGATACCATTGCTACCAAGGTGACATGGAATGTGGAAGGCGGTACGGCAGTCAGCAAGTCGACCAAGGCTGCCGGCAGCACCTACGCATTCAATGTGCCGGGAACCTACACCATTACAGGCACTCTTGCCGAGAGCAGCAACTTCAACCCGGGCCGCACATTCCGCAGAACCATCGACGTTTCCTGCTCCAACCCGATTTCCGGAAGTTGGAAGGAAGCCCATTGGAAGGGCGGCAGCGCGTGCCAGGTTTCTGCGTCCGGCGGTGCTTATGACTTCACGATTACGGACAACGCCAATCGTGGCGTCTGGACGGATCGCAACGAGGGCAGTGCGGTGTACCAGCCTGATGCTCTGGACGTGAACGAAACGCTGGAAACCACGGTCAAGCCGCTCGACTTGGGCGGTAATGGCGATCCGCGTGCCGGCCTGGTGGTTCGTAACGGTCTTGCTGACGCTAACGGCGGCAAGGGATATGCCACGTTACTTGCCAGCCCAAGCGGCATTTACATGCAGTACGATTCCAATGCCGATGGCTACATCGATAAGGAAACATCGCATGTTGGTGCCGGCTTCGGCGACCAAGTGCAACTCAAGCTGGAGCGCGCCGCAACCGATACCCTGAAAGGCTACTGGCGTGCTTCCGCGAACGATGAATGGCAGGATGTCGCTACGGTAACGCTGACCGGTGCGGACGCAACCGGGCTCGATGCCGGTGTCTTCGCCACGTCGAACAGCAATGCCGGCGCATTCACCGTGGCCTTCAACGGCACTGCGTTCGGTTCGCAGACTGCTGCTGTGGAGTCCATCGCGGCTAAGGACCCTGAAGCCACTATCGCCAAGGGGCAGACGCTCGCGCATAAGGACGTGACGGTTACCGCCACGCTCACCAATGGCAAAACGCGTGTGCTGGAGCCAAGCGAATACACGCTGGAAGGCTTCGACACCACCAAATTGGGCGAGCAAACCGTGACGGTGCGTCTTGTCGCTGATTCTTCAGTAACCGCCACGTTCACCGTGACTGTGGAAAGCAACCTTGCCCGGTTGTTCTGCTCGTCCGCTGCGGCCTCGAAGTATGAGCCGGCCAGTAGCTGGGCCTCCGCTTCTACGGCCGACCTGACTTGCGACAACAACCTGAGCACCAACTGGTCGAACTGGGGCACCGGCGACACCTCGCCGTGGCTCAGCTACACCTTCGATAAGGCATATCAGCTGGGCAAGCTCAGCGTTGCGGTGGATAAGGCCAAGGGCGAGGCCGCTCCGAAGAGCTTCACTGTATCGTACCTAGCTGAAGACAGCGCCACGTGGACTGATGCCACGCTGCCGGCAGTCACTGTGAATGGTGCTGCTGGAGCCGTGACGGAAGCCGATGTGAGCGCTCTGCCCGCCACCAAGGGCATTCGCCTCAACTTCACCTACGCCGATGGCAATGACTATGCCAAGATCGCTGAAGTACGCATCGCCGAAGGTGAAGCAACGCCAAAGCCGCAGCCGTCTAGTAACGCCAATCTTGCTGATCTGACTGTGGATGGCAAGACGGTTGACGGATTCTCCGCGGATACCACCGAATATGCCGGTGCGCTGGCCGGAGACGCTGCTTCCTACCCGACGGTGGAGGCGACTGCTGCTGACGCAAAGGCTACGGTGCAAGTGGAGCAGGCTTCGACCGAGAACAACGGCGTGGCCACGGTGACTGTAACTGCTGAGGATGGCACGGCGAAAACCTACACAGTGACATTCGGCGAACTGCCTCAGTTGGCCGAGCTTGCTGTGGAAGTGACCAAGGATTCCTATCAGGTAGGCGATAAGTTCAACGCTGCCGATGTGAAGGTATCCGCCATTTACAAAGTCGGCGATACCGAAACGCTGCGCAAGCTGATTGATCCAACTGATGGTGATCTGAAGTTCACTGGCTTTGATTCTGCCACCGCAGGCACGAAGACCATCACCGTCTCTTATCGTGGCGTGAACGCGACGTTCGAAGTCACGGTCACAGCCACGGAGGTCACTCCCGGCCCTGGAGAGCAGAAGCCCGGCGATACCAACAATCCTGGCAACACTGCTAAGCCCGGTAGCACTGCCACGAATAAGCCGGCTGCTAATGGCGCTGCGCCCCTTTCGAATACGGGTGCTGCCGTGGCTGCCATTGCGGTCGTGGTTGTGGTGCTGACAGCTGCGGCTGGTGCCTTGCTCGTCATCCGCAAACGCCGCGCATAACCATGGCAACTGCTGAGTAGCGTGGATTGCGTTGCTATTGAGCAATCTGCGATTCACGCCACTCAGCGAGTGCACCCGAGTGCGCCCGAGCTTGCGCAATGCAGGCGCAATACAGTGCAAACAGTACAAAGCAACAATAATGGCCGGTCTGAGCCAGCTGCTCCATGCGAGGGCAGCTGGCTCAGACCGGCCATTGTGTCTGCAAGTACATGCAATTAGAGCATGAACATGTGGAAGCCGTTGAGCGTTACTGGTTGTTTTGCTTTGTTGTTGCGCTCAGCAGTGCGACGGACGTCCGCCCGCAGTGTAGTGCAGCGCTCCGTGAACCAGCGCCGATGTGAAATGCATGTTGCACATGCCCGCTTCTTCTGCTTCGTGCGTGCAGCCGGCGATGCTGCATAGGTTCATACCCCGAATCATGGTCATACCCCCTCTTTGGGATGGCATCCGTGCCGCCATCTGCCTTCAGAGCATAGCGGACAATTGTTGCATTGCCTAGGCGGTACAACGCTTTCTGTGGCCTGTATCACATCCTTGCCGGCGTTCTGCGGCGTGGTTGGGCGTGTACATGTGCACTTGTGCGGTTTTGTTGTGTGTGATTTGGGTATACGGATAGAGTTTCTTCTCTGCAGTGGCAAGGGCCTCTCGGCCGGCGAGCCGGCTGATTTCTCCCATGCGTTGCTCAATGATTTCCGTTTTGCGAGTCTGAACGGCAAA
>ERZ791897.691-NODE-691-length-21514-cov-10.577706_pt1 | contig 21514 bp, 19 predicted proteins | sample MGYA00510152_ERZ791897 | MGnify/ENA primary metagenome ERZ791897 (study PRJEB30046, sample SAMN00792050) | human gut metagenome | study: EMG produced TPA metagenomics assembly of the A metagenome-wide association study of gut microbiota in type 2...
CATCGGAAAAATGGTAGGCCATGGCACCGCCGCACACCAGTGCAGGAGCGCTGAGCCGCACACTGCCCAGAATGGACCGCACTGCCCGCGGCGTGCGCTGGGAAAACACCGTAAAACGTCCGCCGCGGCGGACGAACAGCTGCAGCACATCCCTCACCACCTGCGTCAGGTTGCCGTCGGCACCCAAAAGCAGATGGTCCAGATCACACAGTACAAGCGTTGAAGAAAGATGGTTCATACCGTTCCCCTCCTGAGCGTTGCAAGAAAACGAGTGAAGTATTCCGGCAATTCCGAATCGAACCGCAGATGTTCGCCGGTGATTGGGTGCACAAAGCCCAGCGTTTTGGCGTGCAGGCACTGGCCGTGCAGGCTGGTGATGCAATTGTGCGGGCCATATACCGGGTCGCCCGCCACCGGGTGCTGGATGGATGCCATGTGCACGCGGATCTGATGGGTGCGGCCGGTCTTCAGACGGCATTCCAGCATGGTAAAGTTGTTCAGCCGTTCCAGCACCTGATAGCCGGTATAGGCATATTTGGTGTGCGGCTCACTGGCCGGGTAGACCGCCATCTTTTTGCGGTCGGTCTTGCTGCGGCCCAGATTGCTTTCCACAAAGCCCTCATCTTGTGCAAAGCCGCCGTACACGATGGTGCGATACGCGCGCTCCACACTGTGCACCGCCATCTGCTGGGAAAGGCCGATGTGCGTTGCATCGTCCTTTGCCACCACCAGCAGTCCGCTGGTGTCCTTATCGATGCGGTGCACGATGCCGGGGCGAATCTCGCCGCCGATACCGGACAGGCTTCCCTTGCAGTGCCACAGCAGCGCGTTCACCAGCGTGCCGTCCGGGTTGCCGGGAGCCGGGTGCACCACCATGCCTTTGGGCTTGTTGACCACCAGCAGATGCTCGTCCTCATAGACGATTTCCAGCGGGATGTCCTGCGGCACGGCCTCAATGGGCTTTGCGTCCGGAATTTCCAAAAGGATGGTGTCGCCCGCCTTGAGCTTCAGGCTTTTGGCGACCAGCTTGCCGTTGCACAACACATGACCGTCGGCCACCAGCGCCTGCAGAGCAGACCGGGAAAGGCCGGTGTCCTCGCCGCTCAGAAAGCGGTCGATGCGCTGGCCTGCCGTCTCCTGCTCCACCACAAATTCACGCTGTTCCATGGCTCACTGCTCCTTCGGGGACTGCCCGTTCTCAGCGTGCAGCTCTTCCAGAAAAATTACCAGCACCCAGAGGCCCACGCCCACACACACGCAGATATCCGCAAAATTGAACACCGCAAACTGCATGAACAGCAGATTGATGTAGTCCACCACCTCGCCGTTGAGCACACGGTCGATCAGATTGCCGATGCCGCCGGCAAGGATCAGCAGCAGTGCGGCCTGCTGCAGGTATCTGCCGCGGCTGCGGAAGAACAGCCCGTAGGCCACAAAGATCAGCGCCATGCTGGTAGCGATGATGAGGAACAGCTGCTTGCCGCTGAGCAGGCTGAACGCCATGCCCGGGTTGAGCACGAACCGCAGCTCCACCACATGGGGGATCAGCGGCATTGCACCAATGGGCTGCAGCACATTGGTGGCCCACAGCTTGATGGCCTGATCGATGCCAATGAGTGCCGCAGCCGCGAGCAGATTAAAAACAACAAATGCCATAGGATACTCCCAAAATCATTCAGTATAAAAAACGGCGCTCCCCGGTATAAGGGAGCGCCGCCCTTTAAAACATTGTTTTATGCGGAACGCTTAGGCTTCCACAACGCTGGCGCAGCGTGCGCACAGGGTGGGATGTGCGGCATGGCTGCCGATGGAAGAAGAATACTTCCAGCAGCGCTCGCACTTTTCGCCGGTAGCATGTGCAGCAGCAACGCCCAGACCCTCGACAGCGCTTGCAGCGCCGCCTTCGCCCTTGACCAGCTCTACCTGAGAGACGATCATCAGGTCGGCCAGCTCGTCCATGGGGATGCTGTTGAGCAGGCTGTACACAGTATCATTGCAGTACAGGGTGACGGCAGCCTCCAGAGAAGCACCGATGACCTTTTCGGCACGGGCCTGCTCCAGAACCTTCTTCACCTCATCACGGACGGCAATCAGCTGTGCCCACTTTGCCTTGAAGGCTTCATCGGCGGCATACTGGCCGGCCTTGGGCATCTCCTCAAAGACAACGTACTGGTTCATGCCCTCAGTCTTGGGCATGAAGTCCCAGATCTCCTGACTGGTGAAGCACAGGATAGGAGCAATGATCTTGTCCAGAGCCACAAGGATCTTGTACATAGTGGTCTGAGCAGCCTTGCGGCCTGCGCCGTTGGTGCAGTACAGGCGATCCTTGGTCACATCCAGATAGAAGTTGGACATTGCAACAACGCAGAAGTTGTACACTGCATGATAGACCTTGTTGAAGTCGTACACAGCGTAGCCTGCGCTGGTGTTGACCATCAGGTCATCCAGAGCAGCCAGTGCCCAGCGGTCGATCTCCTGCAGCTGATCGTCAGCCACACAGTCGGTGTTGGGATCAAAGCCGTCCAGATTGCCCAGAATGAAGCGGGCGGTGTTGCGGATCTTGCGGTAAGCCTCGCTCAGCTGCTTGAAGATGTTCTTGCCGGCACGCACATCCACGGTGTAGTCGGAAGAAGCCACCCACAGACGGATGATATCAGCGCCGTAGTCCTTGATGATCTCGCTGGGCTCCACGCCGTTGCCGGCGCTCTTGTGCATCTGCTTGCCCTGCTCATCCACGACCCAGCCGTGGCACAGAACAGACTTATAGGGTGCGCAGCCCTTGCTTGCAACGCTGGTCAGCAGGCTGGACTGGAACCAGCCGCGGAACTGGTCGCCGCCCTCCATATACATATCAGCCGGGAAGCGCAGTTCCGGACGCTCCTCCAGCACAGCGGCGTGGGTGGAGCCGGAGTCGAACCAGACATCCATGATGTCGGTGTCCTTGGTCCACTCGGAAGCACCGCACTTTTCGCACACTTCGCCTGCGGGGATGATCTGCTCGGCTTCGTACTTATACCATGCATCGGAACCTTCCTTGCGGAACAGGTCGCTGACAGCCTTGATGGTGGCATCGGTGATGTGGTAGGTGCCGCACTTCTTGCAGTAGAATGCGGGAATGGGCACGCCCCAAGTGCGCTGGCGGCTGATGCACCAGTCGTTGCGGTCGCGCACCATGCCCTTCATGCGGTCATGGCCCCAGTCCGGCATCCAGGTAACGGTGTCGATGGCCTTGTAGACATCCTCGCGGAACTTTGCGATGGAGCAGAACCACTGTTCCGTTGCACGGAAGATGATGGGGTGATGGCAGCGCCAGCAGTGCGGGTACTGATGCTTGATGTGCACCTGACCCATGACAGCACCGGACTCGGTCAAATCGGCCAGAATGGTCTTGTTGGCAGCCCACACGCGCTGGCCTGCATACTTACCGGCCAGCTCGGTCAGATAGCCGCCATCGTCCACGGGGACGGTGATGGGCACCTGCGGATACTTCTGGCAGACGTTGAAGTCGTCCACGCCGTGGCCGCCTGCGGTATGGACGCAGCCAGAACCGCTTTCCAACGTGACGTGATCGCCCAGAATGACCCAGCCCTCCTTGGGCAGGTAGACGTGGTTGTAGCGCATCAGCTCGAACTCGGTACCGGGGACCGGCTCGCCCACGATCTCGTAGTTCTCGATGTGGCAGGCATCCATGACGCTCTTGACCAGTTCGGTGGCCATGATGTGGAACTCATCGCCGATCTTGACGAAGGAGTACTCGAACTGGCCGTTCAGGCAGATCGCCTCGTTAGCGGGCAGAGTCCAAGTGGTGGTGGTCCAGATGACGAAGTAGGTCTTGTCCATCGGGATGCCGTGCTTTGCCAGCACACCGTTGGGATCCTGAGAGACATGGAAACGCACGAAGATGGAATCGCAGTCGTCCTCGCCGTACTCGATCTCGGCCTCTGCCAGAGCCGTGCGGCAGTCCGGGCACCAGTACACGGGCTTCAGGCCCTTGTAGATGTAGCCCTTCTTTGCCATCTCGCCAAAGATCTCGATCTGGCGTGCCTCGAACTCAGGCTTCAGGGTCAGATACGGATGCTCGAAATCGCCGATAACGCCCAGACGCTTGAACTGGTCGCTCATGATATCGATGTGCTCGGTAGCAAACTTTTCGCAGATCTGGCGCAGCTCCAGCTTGGAAATGTCCTTCTTCTTATCACCGACGGAGGACAGAGCCTTCAGCTCGATTGGCAGGCCGTGGGTATCAAAGCCGGGCACATAGGGAGCCTGAAAGCCCTCCATGTTCTTATCGCGGATAATGATATCCTTGATGATCTTGTTCAGGGCAGTACCCATGTGGATATTACCGTTTGCGTACGGAGGGCCGTCGTGCAGGATGAACTGCGGCTTGCCCTCGTTGTGCTTCATGAGCTGATTGTACAGGTCGTTGTCGTCCCAATCCTTCAGCATGACCGGCTCCTTCTTGGGCAGGCCGGCACGCATTTCAAACAGGGTCTTGGGCAGGTTCAGAGTACTATCGTACTGCGATTTGTTCTTAGCCAATGGTTTACACTCTCCTCTATATTTCCTTATGGGGTTGCCTTACTCGCTGAACTTGACACCCTGAAAAGCATCGTAGTCCGGCTCGTCCGGCTTAAAATCAGCAGGAGGCGCGGGCGGCGGGTCCAGCTTGAGCTGGCTCTCATCCTTTGCCCAGAAATCCTCGCTGCTGTCAGCTGCCTTGTCGTCGTCATCTTCAACAACGGCAGCAGGTTCTGCATCTTCCTGTGCGGGCTGTGCAGGCTCTGCTTCCGGCTCCTGCACGTCCGCTGCCTGCGGCTGGGCTGCAACGGCAGGCTCACTTTCCTCTGCAGCAGGCTCTGCCTGTTCGGCATCCTGTGCAGCCGTTTCCTTCTGGAACTCCGGCAGACGGCTCAGAGACTCCACATGGCTGCGGTACAGGTTGAGCACGTCAGACTTGAAGCGGGTCACTTCCAGACGCACGCGGTCATACTCGCGCTCCTCTGCAAGGCGCTTCTCGTTTGCTTCGTTCTCGATCTCGTCTGCACGGTCGTTTGCCTTCTGCAGCAGTTCGTTGGCATCGCGGATGATATCATCACCGCGCAGATTTGCACGATGGATGATCTCTTCTGCTTTCTGGTTTGCTTCGCGGATGACATTTTCGCCCATGCGCTGTGCATTGATCAGCGCGCTCTTGAGCATTTCACCATCTGCCTCAAAGCTCTTCAGTTCATCGTGCAGCTTCTGGTTTTCAGCAGTCAGGTCCGCAATCTGCTTGCGAAGCTGTTCCGCCTGCGCATCGTCTTCCCGCAGCTGTTCTTCCACCTTATCCAGAAAACGGTCTACGTCCTCTGTGCGGTAGCCGCGGAGGTTTTTCTCAAATTGCACAGAACGGACATCCTGCGGAGTCAGCATAGTCATTTCCTCCCGTTGCTTTTAATATTGAAAAAATTCGATGATTGACCGATCTTTTCTGCTTTTGCCGGGCAGTGCAGTCAGGTTGAAGCGGCCCTTGCCGCGCACCGTGAACACATCGCCCTCATATACCTGCGCATGAGGTTTATCCGCCGGCAGGTGGTTGATCTCCACCCTGCCCGCCTCAATCAGTTCCGAAGCCTGTCCTCGGCTGCAGTGCAGCATAGCTGCCAGCACAGCGTCCAGCCGCAGGGACGATACCGTTGCACTGCGCATCTCACGCTCCGCCTGCGGAAACTGCGGCACCTCGTCCAGCGTCAGCAGTTCCGTGGTCAGCTCCGTGTGTCCAGCCTGAAACAGTTCCCGGCAGATCAGCTGTGCTGCCGGTTCCAGCGCAAACACATAAGCTGTGCCCGGCTGATCCTCCGGCAGAACGATATCTCCCAGCGCCTCGCGCCGCAGCTCAAGGCCCATCAGACTGCCCAGGTAATCCTTGTGGGCGGGCAGCGCAGCTCCCGCCTGTGCACGGCATTGCAGCCGCACACAGCAGATGGGTGCTTCGCCGCAGCTGTACTCCGGCTCGATGCAGAGCACTCTGCGCTCCGCATTCAGCCAGCCGCCCTCAAACCGGAAGCTCTCCTGCACACCGGCACGGCCCAGTGCCGCGCGGGCCAAGTCCTGCTCGCGGTCACTCAGGAAAGCCGAATACCGCGCAATGTCCCGGGAAAAGGCCGTGCGGGCCAAGTCCTCGATATGGCGCATGAGATAGCGTTCTTCATCGGTACGCGCAGGGATGAACCCGCGCGCCGCCTTGGGCTGCGGATCAATAGAACGCGCCATTGTTCTCCAGCTCGTCCAGCAGATCACCCATGATATCCACGTTGTACGGAGTGATGATGAAGGTGCTGTTGGCCACGCGCTTGATCTGGCCATTGTTTGCATATGCAACACCGGACAGGAAATCCACCAGACGGCGGGACACTTCCTTGTTGGTGGACTCCAGGTTGAGCACCACGGTGCGCTTGTTGTTCAGGTGGTCAGCAATGGTACTGGCATCCTCAAAACGCTCAGGCTTGACCAGAACGACCTTGAGCTGAGTGGTGGCATTGATGTTGACCACCTTGCCGTTCTTCTTGGCACCCTCAACAGGCTCTTCATTTTCGTCGTCAGCACCAAGGCCGATGCCATTGTTATTGTTTACCATCTGGGGGCCATCGTCAATGTACTGATCCTCGTAATCGTCTTCCTGGTCAAACAGACCTTTCTTAATGCTGTCAAGCAAAGACATACAATCTGCTCCTTTCATTCGGGCAGCATGGCGCTGCCTGGCGTTCTTTGCAAAAAGATGCAAATAATAGCTTTATCTATTATCGGATTTTTTGCCTCAGATGTCAATAACTACAAAAGCTTTCCATCATACAAATTTTGTCCGGAAACGATTATTTCGTCATAAAGCCTCACCTTGCTGACCGAGCCCTCGGTCCCTTCGGGCAGAACGAGGATGTAATCGCCGTCCGTGATGAGGGGATGGTCTGCGTCCACCGGGTCGATCCGGCAGAAGCGGGCAATGTTGCCAAGTTTCACGTACACACCGGGAATGTAGTTTTCGCCCTGCGTTTGTGCCTCGGTGCCATCCTCTTTCAAATAGTGCACAGCCGCAGCAGGCACCCGCAGGCCGCTGTGCTCTCCTACCGAGATGCGTGCTGCAGCCCGGTTCAGGCAAAGCACATCGCCGTTGATGGAGTTGCAGGCAAGCACAAAGCGGGCAAGGCCTCTGTCCTGATCGATCTCCACCTCAGTGACGGTGGCCTTGAGGCTGTTCTCCACCTGACCCGGGAAGCTGATCTCCACCGCTGTGCTCAGCGGCTTGCCGTTCTGACCCAGCAGCTTTTCGCCCTGCTTTGCAGTGCACACGCCCACATAGCGCCATGTGAACCCTGCCACGATCTTACCGGCGCAGCCGTCCAGTGCCAGCACTGGGTCGGACTGCAGATAGCCCTGCAGCTCCTGTGCGTTCAGTGCAAGGATATCATCGGCACTGGCATTGAGCCGTCCGCTGCTGGAAGAGCGCACAAAATAGCCGGTCTGCGGTGCAGTGATCTGCGCCGGGCTGCCCAGCTGCGCCTGCACGCTCTGGGACTGCTGGACCAGCGCAGTGATCTGATCGGTAAAGTTTGCAGCTTCGCCCGTTACCACCCAGAGCTTGTTCTGGGCCAGCAGATAGGCATTGGCATCATCATCCACCGCTTCATAATCGCTGTCGTCCAGCGTATCCAGCAGGTCATACAGCGCAGAAGAACGTTCTTTTAAAAGGGTATCCAGCTGCAACGCAGAAGTGTTCTGCGATTTCTGCAGCAGGTCGATCTGATCATTCAGCTGGTTCAGCTGCAGGCGCAGCGAAGCCTGCGAAGCGTTGCTGTACACCTCTGCCACTGCGGTGCCCGCTGAAACGCGCTCGCCGTCGGCAGCAAGATATCCAAGGTTTCCGCTGCCTGCCACATAGCTTTCGTCGAACAGCAGAACTCCGTCGGCTTCCACCGTATCCGAAATGACCGCAGGCAGCGCAGTCTCATAAACATTCTGCGGGAACAGGATATGTGCGGCCTGATACACCACATAAATTGCTGCCAGCAGCAGAAACGCGATCAGCACGCCTGCCAGAGTGGTAAGCACATGCGGCGCATGGCGTTCCTTCTGGGTCTCATCCGGCATATCGATCATCCTTTCGCTAAAAATTCGCTCGTTTTGCGGATGGCAGTCTGCACTGCATCCGGTGCACCGGCATCCAGCCAGACCACACCGTCCATATGGCGGAACCAGGTCAGCTGGCGCTTGGCATAGTTGCGGGACGCCTGCTTGAGCTTTTCCGTGCAGGCTTCCAATGGAGCCGTCTGCTCAAAATACGGAAAGAACTCCTTGTATCCGATGGCCTGCGCTGCCGTGCGGAAGCTTTCCCGGTTCTGCCAGACATGCTCCGCTTCCTTGATAAGGCCCGCTTCCAGCATTTTGTCCACACGCAGGTCAATGCGGCGGTAAAGTACCGCGCGCTCTGGGAAATCCAGACCGAGGATCAGGCTGCGGTAGGGCCGCTCCGGTGGGAGAGACTCTGCCTTCTGTTCGCTCAGCTTTTTGCCGGTGGCACGATAATGTTCGAGTGCGCGCAGCACCCGCACCTGATTGTTCGGGTGGATAGCCGCAGCAGCTTCCGGGTCGGCCTGCTTCAGTTCTTCGTACATGGCAGCACCGCCTTTTGCAGCCAGTTCCGCCGCCAGCTGCTCCCGCAGACCGGCAGGTGCTTTTTCCTCTGTAAAGCGCACCCCATACAGAAAGCTCTGAACATACAGCCCTGTGCCGCCCACAAGGATGGGCAGCTTCTTCCGGGCAGAGATCTCTTCTTCCAGCTTTCCGGCCATGGCGGTAAAGTCTGCCACGCTGAAAGCCTTGTCCGGTGTAAGGATATCCACGCCGTGATGCGGGATACCGCAGGTCTCCTCCGGTGTCACCTTTGCCGTGCCTATGTCCAGACCTTTATAGATCTGCATGGAATCACAGCTGATGACCTCGCCGGAAAAATGTTTTGCAAGCTCTACGCCCAACGCTGTCTTTCCGGTTGCGGTAGGGCCGACGACGGCCACCACGGGATGTTTATACGATGCGTCCAAACTGCTTTTCCAGCTCCTTCCGGGTCAATTTGAGTACGCAGGGGCGGCCATGCGGGCAGAACGGCGGCACCTCGCCGGAAAGGATCTTTTCGGCCAGCGCCAGCAGTTCCTGCGGCGAGGACTTGTCCCCCGCCTTGATGGCTGCACGGCAGGAGATGGAATGCAGCACCCACTCGGTGTGCTCGTTCAGCGCATCATGGCCGCCCTTGAGCAGCTTATTTGCGATCTCCACCAGCAGACTTTCCGTATTCTGCGGCTCCACATCTGCGGGCACCGCGCGCAGCACCACGGTATTGCCGCCAAAGTCCGCGATCTCAAGGCCCGCATTTTCCAGCAGAGGAATGTTATCCAGCAGGGCCTGCTTTTCCTCCGCAGCAAGGTCGATGGCAGCAGGTTCCAGCAGCATCTGGCTGGGCACATTGCCGTAGTTCGCGGCCAGTTTTTCGTACAGCTGGCGCTCGTGGGCAGCGTGTTTATCGATCAGGCACAGCTCGTCGCCGCGTTCTGCAAGGATATATGTTCTGAACACCTCGCCCACATAGCGCAGCGGCTCCGGCTGATCCGCCGTCGGATCAAAGTTCATCTGCTCCGGCTCGGCCAGTACAGTTTTCTGTTCTGCCGCTTCCGGCGCATCCGGTTCTGTTTCTGCACAGGGTGCACTCTCAGGTTCTTCCTTTGGTGCTTCCTGCGCAGGGTTCCACGCTGCCATATGGTCCTGAGGCGAATGCAGTTTTGTCTCACCAAATTCCGGTTCCACATCCAGCTGCGTTTCACTTGCCGCCGCACGGAACGGCTCTGGTGCCTTTGTCGTTTCCAGCTTCGGGCTGTGAAGGGTCACGAACGGATCCAGCATATCCTCGTTCTGAGCACTGCCTTTCCAGCGCGGCACACTGGGTGCTGTCGGTATTTGCATTGCAGCAGACGGGGCAGGCTGCTGCGGTGCTGCGGCGGGTTTTGCCGGTTCCCAGTGCTGCTGTGGCAGAACGCCCGGGTCCGCTTGTCCCCGAATGATCGCAGAAAGCCCTGTAAAGTTATTATTCTTTACATCATTTTTGATTATATCAGCGTCTTTTTTTGAATTCTCAGCTTTTTCTTCTTTTTTGTCTGCTTCAAAGGTAAAAAGCCGTTCACCAGTGCCGGGCTGAGCCAATGCCAGCTTGACGGCATGATACACCACATCAAAAACATCATTTTCGCGGGCAAAGCGGGCTTCGATCTTGGCCGGATGCACATTGACATCCACAAGGTCGGCCGGCATTTCCAGCAGCAGAATGCCGCCCGGGAACTTGCCCTGCATCATGGTACCCTTGAACGCCATCTCCATACCGGCCATCATGGTGCGGTTGCGCACATAGCGGCCATTGATGTAGAAATGCTGCATGCTTCGGCTGGCGCGGCAGCTTTTGGGCGGGGTGACCAGACCGGTGATGCGGTACACGCCCTCCTGATTTTTCAGCTCAATGAGGTCCCGGCTGAACTCCCGGCCCAGCACCGCATAGGCTGCACCGCGCAGCTGGCCGTCGCCGGGCGTGACATACTGCAGCTTGCCCTCACGGATGAACTTGACGCTGACTTCCGGGTGGCTGAGCGCTACATGGGTAACTGTATCCGACACAAAGGTGCCCTCGGAGGAGTCCTTTTTGAGGAACTTCATGCGGGCAGGCGTGTTGTAAAACAGATCCTTTACCCGGATGGTGGTGCCCACAGCTCTGGCACCCGGCTCACGGGAGACCTCTTCCCCTCCCTCAATGCGGTAGACCGTGGCAAACTCGTCCACCTCGGTTCGGGTGGTCAGCTCTACACGGGCCACGCTGGCAATGGATGCCAGTGCTTCACCGCGGAAGCCAAGCGTATGGATGTTGGTCAGATCGTCCGGTGTTTCAATTTTGCTAGTGGCGTGGCGGATAAACGCCGTGGAGATATATTCTGCCTCGATGCCGGTGCCGTTATCGCTGATCTCGATCAGCTTGACACCACCGGATTCAATGCTGACGGTCACCTGCGTGGCACCGGCATCAATGGAGTTTTCCAGCAGCTCCTTAACAACGGATGCCGGACGTTCGACCACCTCACCGGCTGCGATCAGCTCGGCTGTGTGCTTATCCAGAACATGGATCACTGCCATGGTGTTTTCCCTCCTTGTATGGTCTGGGTCAGGTAGAGCAGTTTCATCTGTTCAGGCTGCCCTTCAGGGTCTTTTTCAGCTCGTAGAGGAAGTTCAAAGCCTCAATGGGGGTGAGTGTTTCCACATCCAGAGCTTCCAGCTTGTCCATCATCTCGCTGGGCACAGCCGGAGAGTTATACTCCTGCAGGGCATCAAAATCCATCTGCTCTACTTTATTTTTAGGTGCAGTTGCTTCCAGCGCGCGCAGCACCTCATGGGCGCGGCGGGTCACACTGCCGGGCAGGCCTGCCAGCTTTGCCACCTCGATGCCGTAGCTGTCATCCGCCGGGCCGCGCACGATGCGGCGCAGGAAGGTGATGTCCTCGCCGCGTTTTTTTACTGCAATATTGTAGTTTTTTACGCCGTCCACGCCGCCTTCCAGCTCGGTCAGCTCGTGGTAGTGGGTGGCAAACAGAGTCTTGCAGCCAAGGCCCTTGGCGGGGTCTGCAATGTGCTCCACTACGGCGCGGGCAATGCTCATACCGTCAAAGGTGGAAGTGCCGCGGCCGATCTCGTCCAGCACCACAAGGCTTTTGGCGGTGGCATTTTTCAGGATCTCCGCTACCTCGGTCATCTCCACCATAAAGGTGGACTGACCGGCAGACAGGTCGTCCGACGCACCGATGCGAGTGAAAATGGCATCCACCACACCCACATGGCAGCTGGAAGCCGGTACAAAGGAGCCGATCTGCGCCATCAGCGCGATCAGTGCATTCTGGCGCATGTACGTGGATTTACCTGCCATGTTGGGGCCGGTGATGATCAGGCAGCGGTCTGCACCGCAGTTCAGGGTGGTATCATTGGGCACAAACAGGCTGCCTTTCAGCATCTGCTCCACTACAGGGTGACGGCCCTCGGTGATGGTCAGCTCGTCACTGTCGTCCACGATGGGACGGCAGTAGTTGTTTTCCGCTGCCACCTGCGCCAGCGCCGTGAGCACATCCAGCTGGGCCACCGCATTGGCCGTGCGCTGGATGCGGTCCAGCTGAGCGCTGATGCTTTCCAGCAGTTCGCTGAACAGGCGGTGCTCCAGCGTGATGAGCCGTTCGTGGGCACCTAAGATCTTGCTTTCCAGCTCTTTCAGTTCCTGCGTGATGTAGCGTTCGCCGGAAGTTAGGGTCTGCTTGCGGATGTAGGTCTCCGGCACCATGCTCTTATAGGAGTTGCTTACCTCGATGAAGTAGCCAAACACATGGTTATAGCCGATCTTCAGCTTGGGGATGCCGGTCTCCTGCCGCAGGCGGGCTTCCAGCTGCGCCAGAACGCCCTTGGTATTGTCGCGGATGGAACGCAGCTCGTCCACCTCGGCATGGTAGCCTTTGGCAATGACACCGCCATCCTTGAGGGTAGAGGGCGCTTCCGGGTCCACCGCCGCATAAATACGGGCCTTGATGTCCTCCAACGGATCGATCTGTACTGCCAGTTCAGCAAGCTCCGGGCAGCCGCAGGCCTCAGCCAGCCTGCGCAGGCCGGGCAGCCGGTCGCAGGTCTGGGCCAGTGTATAGATCTCCTTGGGTGTGGCAGAGCCGTAAACCGTGCGGGTCATCAGGCGTTCCATATCCGCAATGTAACCCAGCTCTTCGGTCAGGTCGCCGCGGGCCATGGTCTGCTTGACAAGGCTCTCCACAGCGTTCAGGCGGTGGTTGATGAGTGCACTGGAAATAAGCGGCTGCTCGATCCAGCTGCGCAGCATACGCTTGCCCATGGATGTACTGGTCTTATCCAGCACCCAGAGCAGCGTGCCCCGCTTTTCGCGGCCGCGCAGCGTCTCGGTCAGCTCCAGATTGGCGCGGGTCACGGGCGAAAGGCGCATGAACTGGGCCTTATTATAGGTTATGACCGTTTTTAGACGTTCCACGCCCTTGATCTGGGTATCGTGCAGATATTCCAGCAGTGCCGCCATGGCAAAGCGCACAAGGCCGTCCGCTGCAATGCCGGTGGTCTGCGCCCAGTCGCGGCCAAACTGGTTTTCCAGCGATGCCGCCACAAGGCCCGGTGCATAGCGTTCCTCTTCGATCAGCTCCACCGAACAAGTCATATTCTTTTTGATGTACGCTGTCACCTCGCGGCAGTCCAGCAGACCCGGATTCATCAGCACTTCGCTGGGATGGTAGCGGCACAGCTCCGTAATGACCGCCGGGGCGATTTTGTCTGCATTCAGCTCTGTGATATGGGCCGTACCGGTAGAGACATCCGCAAAGCACAAACCTGCTTTCTTTCCTTTGAGGAAGATACTGGCAATGTAGTTATTGCGGTCGTCCTGCAGCATGCTGCTCTCAATGACCGTGCCGGGCGTGACCACGCGGATGATGTCCCGCTTGACAAGGCCCTTGGCCTTGGCCGGGTCTTCCACCTGCTCACAGATGGCTACTTTGTAGCCCTTGGCGATCAGCCGCGCCACATAGCCCTCGTAGCTGTGGAAGGGCACGCCGCACATGGGTGCTCGCTCTTCCATGCCGCACTGCTTGCCGGTCAGGGTCAGGTCCAGTTCCTTGGATGCCGTCAGGGCATCGTCAAAGAACATCTCGTAAAAATCGCCGATGCGGTAAAACAGAATTTCGTCCTTATGTTGTTTTTTGATCTCAAGATATTGCTGCATCATGGGCGACAGCTCTGCCATGGTTTACCCTCTCTCCCGTTCTATGGTTCTGTGCACAAGTTTGCGGCTTGTAACCGCTTTTGCAAACAAAACGCGGTCTGTTTTGCACAGCCGCGTTTTGTTTTTGCCGGTTTTAGTGGCAGCCGCCGCAGGTGGAGCAGCTGCCGGTGCAGGAAGCAGAAGGCTCCTGTACCGTCATGGGGTCGCCGCCATTCATGGCAGTGTTGATGATGGCATCAATATAGTTCACAAGGTTCTCGCAGTCACGCTTGGCCTCGTTGTAAGCCACCATGCCTTCGTTGCCCATGATCTGACCGTACAGGCTGTTCACCTTTTCGTTCAGTTCGGCGATGCGGGCATCGTTGCGCTCGCTCTTGCCGATCTCATTGTTCAGATCCATGCGGGCGAGGTTGAACTCGCCGATCAGGTTCTGCAGCTCTTCGTCCTTATCGTTTGCCTTGCGGGTCTGATCCAGAACGAGGTAGCGGCTATCGGTCTGCAGCGCAACGGCTGCGCGCTTGAAAAGATCAATGCAATCCATTTGAATGGTCTCCTTCTTATTTATACGTTCAGGGGCACTGCCCCGGAATCACTCAGGCAAGCTCACCCAGCAGCACAGTCGCCCGTGCGCCCGTGAGATGTACGTTGGCATAGCTGCCCATCAGGGAAGCGTCTGCCGTGAACTCCACCGTCAGGTTGTTGTCCAGACGGCCGGAGAGGGTGCCCTCATTGCGGCCAAAGCCCTCTACCAGTACCTTCACAGTCTGGCCAACCTGCGCCTTGACCAGCGCCATGGCGATCTCGTCCTGCAGCTTGAGCAGGCGGGTCATGCGGTCGGTCTTTTCCTTGCGGGGGGTGGGGTCCGGCATATCGGCGGCCTTGGTGCCGGTGCGCTTGGAATAGATAAAGGTGAACAGCTGCATATAGCCCACCTTCTGCACCAGTTCCAGCGTCTTTACAAAATCCTCCTCGGTCTCGCCGGGGAAGCCAACGATGATGTCACTGGAAAAGGTGATGCCGGGCACCGTTTTGCGAGCGTATTCGATGAGCTCAAGATACTGTTCCACGGTGTAGTGGCGGTTCATCTGCTGCAGCAGCCGGTCGGAGCCGCACTGCACCGGCAGGTGCAGGTGCTTGCACAGCTTCGGCTGGGCGGCAATGGTATCGATCAGCTTGTGGCTGGCATCCTTGGGGTGGCTGGTCATAAAGCGGATGTGATAATCGCCGGGCACCGTGCACAGCAGGTTGAGCAGATCAGAAAAGTCCACCTTTTCTTCCAGACCCTTGCCGTAGCTGTTGACGTTCTGTCCCAGCAATGTGATCTCCTTATAGCCTGCCTCCACAAGACCGCGGAATTCAGCAAGGATATCGCCGGGCTTACGGCTCTTTTCGCGGCCGCGCACATAAGGCACGATGCAGTAGGTACAGAAGTTGTCGCAGCCGTACATGATGGGCAGCCATGCGCGGAACTCGCTCTCACGCCGGATGGGGATATTCTCCACGATGACCGGGCGCTGGGCGGGCTCCATCAGCACACGCTTATGCTTCTGCAGCTTCTGGGCAATGAGCTGCGGCAGGGTGTCGATGCCGTCCACGCCAAACACAAGGTCAACGTAAGGATAGCTCTGGCGCAGCTTTTCTACCACGTGCTTCTGGTTGGCCATGCATCCGCACAGGCCGATGATGAGATCATGCTTTTTTTCCTTGAGTCCCTTCAGGGCACCTACGTTGCCGAACACACGCTGCTCGGCATGCTCACGCACGGCGCAGGTGTTGAAGAGGATCAGGTCTGCATCCTCGGGCTTATCGCACAGGCCATAGCCGATGTCCATCAGCACGCCCTTGATCCGCTCGCCGTCGTTCACGTTCTGCTGACAGCCATAGCTGTGCACAAAGGCCAGCGGCGGCGTATCATAGGCCTGCTTTACCAGCTCAGCGGCAATGTTATTATGTTCAAAACTAATGTATTCCAATCAAACCATCCTTCTCCGCCGGGCCGAAGCGCCCTGTGCGGCGAAAATCTACTTGCACTTTCTGAAAAGAGCCTTCTCTATAGTATACCCTGTTTATACGCTCCGGGCAAGAGGTTCCGTGCAAATTTTATGGTTCAGTGGGCGTTTTCCTGCGCCTGCTTCTCGCAGCAGGCCTCGCATACGCCGATCAGCACAACAGCGCAGTCCTGCACATGGCCCTTCTGGTTTTTCACCAGCTTCATTACCTGCTTTTCGTCCACCTCGGCATCGTTCACGCTGCCGCACACGGTGCAGTACAGATGGCTGTGCCAGGGCAGCGTGTGGTCAAAGCGGTCAGCCTTGCCTGGAATGGACACCCGGCGCACCCGGCCCGCATCCACCAGACTATTCAGGTTACGGTATACGGTGCCAAGGCTCAGCCCCGGGCACTCCTTCACGGCTTCATCGTAAATTTCCTCGGCAGTGGGATGATCGCACAGGTTCTGTACCGTCTGCATGACCAGCTCACGCTGTTTGGAATATCGCATATCGTTCTCCTTTTTCTTTGTTTTTTGGTTTTGGGTGTAAGGCGTGGCTCAGACGTTCTCTTCGCCCTTGATCTTTGCCCAGTAGGCACGGGCCGCCTGCTCATTTTTGTTATCGCCAAAGGTGTAATATTTCACGTCCTTGATGGCATCTGGCAGGTATTGCTGTTCCACCCAGTGATGATCGTAGTCATGGGCGTATTTGTAGTTCTGGCCCTTCACCAGAGCATCCTCACCATCACAGTGTTTGTTCTGCAGCTGCCGCGGGATGGGCCCGGTGCGGCCCGCCTGCACATCCGCAATGGCCGCGTTGATGGCATCGTGGGCACTGTTGGACTTGGGACTGGTGGCCACCAGAATGACGGCATCTGCCAGCGGGAGCCGTGCTTCCGGCAGGCCCACCATGTTGGCGGCATCAATTGCCGCCTTCACAATGGGGATGATCTGTGGATAGGCAAGGCCCACATCCTCGCAGGCACATACCATCAGGCGACGGCAGGCCGAGGGCAGATCTCCTGCTTCCAGCAGACGGGCCAGATAATGCAGCGCCGCATCCGGGTCGGAGCCGCGCATGGACTTCTGGTAGGCTGACACGATGTCGTAGTGGTCATCGCCCTCCCGGTCATACCGCATGGCAGTGCGGCGGGTGACCTGCTGGATCATTTCCAGCGTAATGTGCTTTTCCCCATCCTCAATGGGAGCTGCCGTCACCGCAAAATCAAGACAGCCCAGCGCCTTGCGCAGGTCGCCGCCTGCGCTCTCGGCAAGGTAGGCACAGGCATCCTCGTCCATGCAGACCTTTGTGCTCTCCCCTTCCGAAAGCTTTTTCAGTGCATTGTGCACCCCACGCTCCACATCCGCCGCCGAAAGCGATTTGAACTCAAACACCGTGCAGCGGGACAGCAGCGCATTATAAATGTAGAAGTACGGATTTTCGGTGGTGGATGCAATGAGCGTGACCGAGCCGTCTTCAATGCATTCCAGCAGGCTCTGCTGTTGTTTTTTGTTCAGGTACTGGATCTCGTCCAGATACAGCAGGATGCCTCCCGCACCTGCCAGCGTGCCGATATCCTTGAGCACCGCCTTGATGTCCCCGGTGCCGCAGGAAGTGCCATTGAGCTTATGCAGCGTCATACCGCTGTTTTCTGCAATGATGCGCGCCACAGTCGTTTTTCCGGTACCAGACGGGCCGTAGAAGATCATGTTGGGGATGCGTCCGCTCTCGATGGTACGGCGGAACACCCTGCCCGGTGCCAGCAGATGCTGCTGACCGCAGACATCTGCCAGTGTTTTGGGCCGCAGACGCTGTGCCAGTGGTTCGTTCATCGTGTTTCCCTCCTCCCGTACCGAGGTGCAATTCCCCCAGCATTTTTCTATAGTATATCGCATTTTGTCAGTAAGAGCAAGGTTTTATCTGAAAATCATTCTCAGATAATTTTTGCCCGCAGTTTACAAAAAACGCAAAACATGGTATTATCGTATCAGCTTTTGTTGATGGGAGTAGATGAAATGCCTGTTCGCAAAAAGGCACCAGAAGACCTTACTGCAAAAAAGGCGCTGGCGCTGGAAGTGATCGACCGGTTAAAAAAAGAATACCCAGATGCCGGCTGTACATTGGATTATGACCACGCTTGGCAGCTTCTGGTCAGCGTGCGTCTGGCAGCCCAGTGCACCGATGCCCGCGTGAACATTGTGGTGGAAGACCTGTTTGCCAAATATCCCAATGTTGCTGCGCTGGCTGCTGCGGAACCCGAAGACATTGAAGCCATCGTCAAGCCCTGCGGGTTGGGACACTCCAAAGCGCGGGATATCTCCGCCTGTATGCGGGTGCTGCGCGATAAATACGGTTGTCAGGTGCCCACCACCTTTGAAGAGCTGCTCGCCCTGCCCGGCGTAGGCCGCAAGAGCGCAAACCTTATCATGGGCGATGTGTTTGGCAAGCCTGCTATCGTAACAGACACCCACTGCATCCGGCTGTGCAACAAGATCGGCCTTGTGGACGGCATCAAGGAACCGCAGAAGGTGGAAATGGCCCTGTGGAAGATCGTTCCTCCGGAAGAAGGCAGCGACCTGTGCCACCGCTTTGTGATGCATGGTCGGGCAGTGTGCAATGCGCGCAAACCGGAATGCGAAAAATGTTGTTTGAAGGATATTTGCCGCTTTGCCCGGGAAACCGCCGGGCAGAGCGCAGAGCTTTAAAATTCAGGAGGTAGAATATTATGTTTGGTTTTATTTTCAGTCTACTGATCGGCGCTCTGGCTGGTTACATCGCCGGCCGCATTATGGGCAGCGAAACTTCCACCGTGCGCAATATCGTGCTGGGCATTCTGGGCGGTTTTGTAGGCAGCATCGTGTTCGGACTGATCGGTCTGAGCGCTACCGGCATCGTGGGTGAGATCCTCGTTTCCGTTGTGGGTGCCTGCATCTGCATCTGGATCGGCCGTAAGCTGTTCAACTGATTATTCTTGTGTGCAAGGCTGCTCTTCGAGTTTTTCTCGGAGGGCAGTTATATTTTTGCATCACAGACGATTTGCACCTGTTCTGCCGCAAAATCAAATCTTGACAGCGCACAGGAAGTATGATAGAATATTTCTCGTTGCAGAACATGCAAGAAAATTTTATCTGCTACTGTGGCTCAGCTGGTAGAGCAGCTCACTCGTAATGAGCAGGTCGCCTGTTCGAATCAGGTCAGTAGCTCCAAAACAAAATCCCCAAAAAGCGGCTTTGTGCCTAGCTTTTTGGGGATTTTTCTTTTTGTAGCCGTCCTTCGATTTTTAGAAAAAAGCGCCTTAATTACCCTTATTTCACCATAACTTTCCTAAATCTGTGGCGCAAGAAGTGGCGCAAAATGGCGCACAGCATCAGATTGTTTTCGCGCTCTGTGCCGCTGTGTTTACTTTCCCTGCGCCTTCAGCTTGTCGTAGGTCCGGTCTGACTGAATGGCTGCTGCTATACTATGATTTTGTTGGCGTTAACATTTTCGTGATGCCGCGAAAACGTCACATATAGGTTTTCTGGCTGCGCACCTGCGCTTCGATCATCGGCTTCAGGTAGCTGTCGAGGTCGCCAAAGGTCTCCTTGATGAACGTGATGGTCTCGTGCGTCAGGGCTTTCTTCGCTGCGGTCAGTGCGCGGTTGTAGGCAATGCGCTGCGCGTCCTCGTCGAACTTGTTCTGTTCCTTCAGAGCATCAACGTAGGTCTGGTTGACATACTGGACAGCGTTAAACACCGCGTTGGCGGCATTCTGGAGACAGGTCTGTGCAAACTTGTTGTTGATGTAGCCGTTTGCAATGCTGACACCTTTGTTCAGGCCCCAGCCAAAAATAACGGTCATTGCGGGGATGCAGGCAGTAAGAGCGACTTTCAGAAATTCATTCATAAGAGCTTATCCTTTCTGCTCGGTTTCCGAGCGCTGCTTTAAAACGTCCACGGCCTTGGTGATCGCTGCCGGGATGGGCAGTCCCATCAGGCCCGCGTTTTCGATGATGGAAATGGTCTCGTTACAGATAAAGCCGATCACAACGGCATCCCGCACAAAGGTGGAACCCATCACGGCATCCAGCCTGCAGGCCACCAGCACGATCAGCAGCGTTTCGCCCTTGCGGCACAGGCCCTTCCAGCCTGCGCGGCTTTCCAGCGTGCCGCTTTTGGTCTTGGGGCTTGCATGGAACACTCCCGCCACGATCAGCCCGGTGATGTAGTCGATGGCCATAAAGATGATGAGCGTCTGCAGCGCTGCGTCCCACCCGCCAAACAGGCTGGCAAACGCAGCGCCCAACGCACCCACCGCCATGCAGAAAGAATCTTTCACGTTCTCACACCTCCATCACGGGGATGCCGTAGTCCTCGGCGCACTGGTGCTCAATGCGGCAGCCGCGCGCATTCTGCCAGCCCGGAGCAAAGATTGCCACATCGGCCTTTGCAAGAAACTCAATGCTCCTGGCCAGATAGTCCAGCGGCTTTGCGGCGGGGCCGAAATCATCAAAGAAGGTCTCCAGTACATCGACCTTGCCAAACTTCTGCCGGGCAATCTCGATCACTCTGCGGCGCTCTGCATTGATTTCATCGGAAGAGCGACCACCCATCGGCTGGCTGATAAAGATAACCTTGTTCATTTTTCTGCTCCTTTCACCGCGCCCAGACCGGCACGCTCGATAATAGCAGCGTAGTCCTTGTATGCGTGGCTCATGTCAACATTAGTGCTCACGCCCGGCACGCGGGCAGTGCTGGTGTACTGCCACATGCCGAACGGCCAGCCGGGCGCGGGCTTCCTCGTGCGGTAGGCGGCCAGCCACACGTCGTAGGACTTCAGCTCTTCACCGCCTATGTAGAGGAAGGTACTGCCGAACCACAAACCGGTGTACAACATGGCGTACACGCCCCAGCTTTCCACCGTGCTCAGCATGTGAGCCGTCAGGCCGGTCAGTGCGGCCTTGCCCAGCGGCTTCTGCACCTCGTCCTCAATGTCCACCACCACAGGCAGCTCAAAGCTCCGGCCGGTGAGCAGCTTCTTGAAGTAGGTCAGCTCCTTGTCGGCCTGCTCCCGGTTGACCGCTTTAAAGTAGCCATACACGCCGCAGGGAATGCCCAGCCGCTTGCACTCGGCGTAGTTGCGGGCAAACTGCGGGTCAGTGTAGGGCGCACTGGGCTTGCCCCCTGCACTGTTGCCCATGGCGCGAATCATCACGCCGTCCACCTTGCCGCTTGCCTTGACCTTCTCCCAGTTGATTGTGCCCTGATGCCGGGACACATCCATGATTTCAGCCATAGCGTCCTCCTTACTGCGTGATTTCCTCAAAGCCGCTCTTGATAAGAATTGCCTTGACCTTCTCCTTCAGCAGACGAGGGCAGCGGGCATACATTGCCTTTGCTTCCTCGGTCGTCTCGCAGCTCATGATCTCCTGTGCCCATAACATTGCCATCATAAAAACAGTCCTTTCCAGTTTTCTGTAAACTCGTTTAAGCATATACGATTTCGCTCATTTCCATCAGACACTGCTTGAGCATCTCGTTTTCTTTTTGCAGTGCCTTCACCGTCTCGGGCAGTTTCTCCCGCTCTTCGGCATCCTTCTTCGCCTGCTCCTGCGCGGCCAATTCTTCTTCCGTATAGCGGATGTATCTCTGCACCGGCACCTGTTCGGTCCATGCGGCCTGCGCAGTCACGCCCGGCACATCG
>ERZ791897.700-NODE-700-length-21261-cov-37.410780_pt1 | contig 21261 bp, 16 predicted proteins | sample MGYA00510152_ERZ791897 | MGnify/ENA primary metagenome ERZ791897 (study PRJEB30046, sample SAMN00792050) | human gut metagenome | study: EMG produced TPA metagenomics assembly of the A metagenome-wide association study of gut microbiota in type 2...
CGCCCTGCTGGTGGGCCGCACGTGCCACGATCGGGCTGGCGCCGGTTCCGGTGCCACCACCCTCACCGCAGGTGACGAACACCATGTCGGAGCCCTTAAGCGCCTCTTCGATGTCGGACTGGTGATCCTGCGCCGCCTTGGCACCCTTTTCCGGGTCGGCGCCAGCGCCCAGACCACGGCTGGAGGCATCGTTCAGCGAGATCTTGACATCGGCGTCGGATCGCAGCAGATCCTTTGCATCAGTGTTGATCGCAATAAATTCGACGCTTTGAAGACCCTCCGCAATCATGCGATTGACAGCGTTGCCTCCGGCTCCACCGACACCGACGACCTTGATGTTGGTCTTGTCGTTGAAATTGTCAGTCTGGGCAATCTCGCTCACCATTGTCTCCTGTTCACTCACGTATATGAACAACTCTATCGCAATCGCGCCGATGATACGCGCACTTTTCCAGGCGTGTACCACCGTTTTTTCACTTTTTTGCTGTCAGCATGTTCATTCTGCCTGCGTTGACCCCTTCAGTCATTTGTACACGGCTCTTCGAACATGCGTGACGGGCTTTAGTAGCTGGCATCCATCGGGTCATCCCCGAACAGCGCCTCACGCTCCTCGTGCGTGGTTTCCCGGGATTCCAACCATCCGTAAGGCAGATGCACCTTTTTGGCGAAGCGCACGCGCCCCCTTGGCTTGTCGGCGATGCGTTCTGGGAACCGAATGTTCGGGTCGAGTCTGCCTATCTCGCGCCGGACATCCTCAAGATTTTCACATTCCATGAACGCACGGCGTGTGGAACCGCCCACGGGGAAGCCCTTCAGATACCACGCGACGTGCTTGCGCAGGTCATGCACGGCCATCCGCTCGTCGCCATCATAGAATTCGGTCAGCAGTTCGGCATGCCGTTCGATCACGCGGCACACGTCGCCCAGCGTGGGGTCGACGCGCTCGTCACTGCCGGCGAACGCGTTCTTGATGTCGGCGAACAACCATGGACGGCCTTGGCAGCCGCGGCCGATCGCAACACCCGCGCAACCGGTTTCGGCGACCATCGCCAACGCGTCGTTGGCACCCCAAATATCCCCGTTGCCGAAGACGGGAATATCAAGCTCGGAAACCAGCTCGCCGATGCGGGACCAATCGGAATGCCCACCGTAATATTCGGCGGTGGTGCGCGCGTGCAGGGTGACGGCCTTGCAGCCTTCCTCCTGCGCGATGTGCCCGGCTTCGAGGAACGTCTCGTGTTCATGGTCGATGCCGACGCGGATTTTGGCCGTGACCGGCACGTTGGCCGCGTCGCACACCTTGACCACACGTTGGACGATCTCACGGAACAGGTCCGTCTTCCATGGCAGCGCGGAACCGCCGCCACGACGCGTCACCTTGGGCACCGGGCAGCCGAAGTTGAGGTCGACATGGTCGGCCATGTTCTCGTCGATGACGATTTTCGCGGCCTGCTCCACAATCGAGGGATTGACGCCGTACAGCTGCAGCGAGCGAATCTTCTCGCTGGGTGCGAAACGGCATAGGCGCAGGGCTTTCGGATTGCGGGCCACCAATGCGCGCGCGGTAATCATTTCCGCCACGTACAGACCGTCGGGACCGTAGCTTTCGCAGATCACGCGGAACGGCCAGTTGGTGACGCCCGCCATAGGCGAAAGCACCACCGGCGTTTCGACATGCACCGGACCCAGATCAACGGGCTTTATAACGGGAGGAACCGACGGCCGTTCCGCGTCGGTACGCGGGTCGAGCACGTCGGATTCCTCGTAGGCATTCACAATGCTATCTGGCATAGGTCAGACTTGTTCCGTTCAATATGACCGATTCGGGGCGATCAGTACAGGCCACCGGCTTCGGCGATCTTGACGGACTCAGGCCAAGCCTCGCCACCCATTTCGACCGGCATCTGCGGCACGCTGACGCGCTTCTCGCCGATGCGCTCGGCGATGTAGTCGGCCACCTTGTCGAGGCTGACGCGCTCCTGCTGCATGGTGTCGCGTTCACGGATGGTGACGGCCTGGTCGTCAAGGGTGTCGAAGTCGACGGTGACGCACAGCGGGGTGCCGATCTCGTCTTCACGACGGTAACGACGGCCGATGGCTCCGGCTTCGTCGTAGTCGATCATCCATTCGTTCTGACGCAGGTCGGCGGCGAGCTTCTGGGCCACGGACTGCAGGTCCGGCTTCTTGCTCAACGGCAGCACGGCGGCCTTGACCGGAGCCAGACGCGGGTCGAGGTGCAGGACGGTGCGCTTGTCCACACCGCCCTTGGTGTTCGGAGCCTCGTCAACGTCGTAGGCGTCGACGAGGAAGCACATGAGGGAACGGGTCAGGCCGGCGGCCGGCTCAATGACGTACGGCACGTACTTTTCGCCGGTGGCCTGGTTGAAGTAGCTCAGGTCCTCGCCGGAGTGCTCCGCGTGCGCGGACAGGTCGAAGTCGGTACGGTTGGCGATGCCTTCGAGCTCGCCCCAATCGGAGCCCTGGAAGCCGAACTTGTATTCGATGTCGACGGTGCGCTTCGAATAGTGGGCCAGCTTCTCCTTCGGATGCTCGTAGTGGCGCAGGTTCTCCGGCTTGACGCCGAGGTCGAGGTACCACTGGGTACGGGCGTCGATCCAGTACTGGTGCCAGGCTTCGTCCTCGCCGGGCTTGACGAAGAATTCCATTTCCATCTGCTCGAACTCACGGGTACGGAAGATGAAGTTGCCCGGGGTGATCTCGTTACGGAAGGACTTGCCCATGTTGGCGATGCCGAACGGCGGCTTCTTGCGGGAAGAGGTCATCACGTTCTTGAAGTCCACGAAGATGCCCTGCGCGGTTTCCGGACGCAGGTAGTGCAGGGAGTTCTCGTCCTCGACCGGGCCGAGGTGGGTGCGCAGCATCATGTTGAAGTCGCGCGGTTCGGTCCACTTGCCGCGGGTGCCGCAGTCGGGGCACACGATGTCGGCCATGCCGTTCTCCGGCAGCTTGTCTCCATGCTTCTCGGCGTAGGATTCCTCAAGCTTGTCGGAACGCTGGCGCTTATGGCAGTTGAGGCACTCGACCAGCGGATCGTTGAAGACGGCCACGTGGCCGGAAGCCACCCACACGGGGGTCGGCAGGATGATGGAGGTGTCCACGCCCACCACGTCGCCACGGGTGACGACCATGGAGCGCCACCATTCGCGCTTGATATTGTCCTTCAGCGCCACGCCGAGCGGACCGTAATCCCATGCGGAACGGGTTCCGCCGTAGATTTCACCGGCGGGAAAAACAAAGCCACGACGCTTGGCAAGGGATACGACTTCATCGAGTTTGGATACAGCCACAATGCACCTTCTGGATTGAATGGTTTGGGGTCTTTACAAGCGCAAAGCCTACCGTCACATGCTGACAGTTTTGCCTGACAGTTTCACGGCATGGCAAGTTACGTGATTTCCGATGGGGATGAACGGCAAATTGATGCAAGAACCGAATGAAAACACATAAGAATATGTGAAGATACATAAGGGGCTTCCCGCGAATGCGGAAGGCCCCATGTAATGGATAAGGAGAGAATCGTTCTTTATGTATTGTTTGTCACTGCTTGGTAACGTTCTCGTCTTCGACGGTGTCATTGTTAAGCAGCAGCGACCAGATTTTACAATTGATGGTCACGTTGTTCTTGGTGGCGTCGCCGCCCTTATCAAGGGTGTACGTCACATCTTCAGGAACGGCAATACGGTTGATGCCCTGCACGGCCTGAACGAAGCCACGCATTGCATCATAGCTGCCATTCGCAGTAACGCTCACCGGAACCTGCACAAGCCGGCCGGCTTTGATGGTTCCCTGCATTTCGGACGGCACTTCAGCGGTGGTGGCCTCATCGAAGGTCACAGACTGGATGGAGACGCCCGCACCATCAGCAGCGGCATTCAACGAATCGATGAATTCGTTTTGGTTATAGCCGTCAGGAATCTGGCGCTGCAGCTGACGCAAACGATCCTTCTGCAGGCCGATCGTCTCGCTCGCCATACGCAGCGTTTCAATCTGGTCACGCGTTTTCTTGTTGCTTTCTTCGATCTGCGCAGTCTGCGCGTCGGCTTCCTTAATGTGTGTAAGACGCGGAGATACGCCTACAAGCCATGTCAACATCAGCACCACTACGATGCCGACGGCCAGTGCGATCCATGCGATTTTATGCTTGTTCATGTTTCCTCCTGCTTATCAGTTGGACGATCCGCTGGCATCGGATGAGGTGTCAGTCGACTGGTTGGCAGAAGCATCAGACTGTCCGGACGCAGCCTTGTCGAGGCTTGCGCGCAGCTTGGCGAGCAAATCACGGTTGGCCTGGGTCGCGCCTGCTGAGTTGTCGCTTCGCGAAGTGGTGTTGCCGTCCATCACCAGTGAAATCGTTCCGGTATACGTGTAGGTGGTGCCACCTTCACTGTCATTCTTGGTAATAGAGCTCACATAACCCGTCTTGTACGTGGGAATCGAGGCGAAATTGTTGATAAAGTCCTTGGCCGAGTAGAAATTCGGCGATTCGATGGTGAAGTCCGCGGAAATCACGCCGTTACCAGACCACACAGTGGACGTATTGTCGGAGGATGAGGACGAATTGTTCGATGAAGCGATCTGGAAGCTTTTGAGTTCCAGATTCGTATACTGGCCGCCTTCCGGAAGCGAGCTGTTCAGCGAATCGGCGACCTTCATCCAGTCCATTTCGTCATACAGCATGGCAATCTTCGCCTTCTGCGCATCGTCCAGCGAATTCAACGTGTCTTCGACATCCTTGAACTGCGCTTTCTCCTTTTGCAAGGAAATGGTCTTCTGTTGAGCCACTTCCACACGATGGTCCGCCCATGTGGATTGGGCGAACATGAACACGCTGACCACCAAAGATACAATGAGCACGCCGATCAGCACATACGTTAACAGGTATTTGATGGCTCGATCGCGATTCAATCCGACGATGGAACGCGGAATCAGGTTAGCGCGCATGGTCCAGTCGGCTGGGTTTTCCGGCGCGGTGCTACGCTTGCCGATACCGCCCGCCTTCAACGCATTGCTGATATCGGAGACGTTCATGGATAGCAGGGTGCCCTTCTGACCGTCCGAAGTGTCCGGATAGGCGATTTCCTTGCCACGTCCACGGTGGGAGTTGGCCTTGTTTTTCTTGGATTTCATATCAAGTTTCATAATCACACTCACCTCGGCTTCTTTCCGATGACCAGTCCCAGCACCCCGCCTAAATCGACCGCGTGCGCCACAATGTTCTGACGTTCGACTTCCTTGGACAGCTTGAAGCGGATGAACGGATCGCCAATGCGCACCATCTTGTTGATGGAGCTTGCCAACACTGGGGGCAGACCAATGAGTCGCGCACCCGTACCGGTGAGGATGATGCCGCTGATGGTGCTGTCCGCATGGTCGACGTCGTACATGTTCAACGTATTGCGAATACCGACGATGAGCTGCGCCGTGGTTTCACGAATGACTTCCTCGGCTTTTTCGAGACGTTCGTCACCGGTCACATTTTGCAGACCAATCTGGTTTTTGATGCGTTCCGCGTCTTCGAAGGAGATGCTCAGCGCATTGGCGATGGCGTCGGACACGTCGTCGGCACCGGACGGCACGACGCGCATATAGGCGGGTTTTCCGTTATTGAGCACGATCACGTCGGTGCAGTTGCCGTTGATGTTGACCACCGCTTCGGTCTGCGCCTGGTTGGTGTCGCTGAACAGGCGGGCCAACGCGAACGGACCGGCGTCGATGGAGGTGATCACGAAACCCGCTTCTTCTGCGGTATACGCAGTTTTTTCCAGACCACCGCGCAGAGTGGCTACGAGAATGCCATGAAGCTGCTTGCCGTTCTGCTCGTCATCCACTACAGACAACGGCACGAAGTCAAGTTCGGATTCCTCAATGGGCAATGGAATCATGCCTTTGGCCTGGAATGGCAGGGTTGAGCGTAAATCAGCTAGGGACATGTAGGGGAAGTCCGCCTCACGGAACACCATACGACGGCTCGAATAAACGAGTATGGTGTTCTCACGCGGGAACTTGAAGCGTTGCACCAACGTTTTCAGTAGACCGGTGACCACTTCGGCGTCCACCACTTCGCCATCCACCACAGCTCCAACGGGCAGCGGAAGCGCCTGGAAGTGTTTGATGGTCGGCGAATCCGTATAGGGGTCGGCTATGACCGCCGCTCGTATGGCGTCGCTCGCAATCGACAGCGCCGTTATTGCTCTCATGGTCTCTCCTTATATATATGGGTCTTGTATGCGGATGCGTTACGCAAGTCCGGTGAGTTGCAGGTATAGTGTGGCGATTGGTACGCCGGCGAAAATGCCAAGCCATGCGCCGAGCAGCATGGATGGCCCAAAGGGGATGCCTCCATGAAGGTCGACCTTTTTGCTGGCCAGCAATACCAAGCTGATGGCACCGCCGATGAAGAACGCGGCGAACGATCCAATGATGAATTGCGGCCAGCCAAGCCAGCCAAGCAGCAATCCGAGAATGAACGCGAGTTTGATGTCGCCGTCTCCCATGCCACCTTTCCAGATGAGTGAGAGTACGAAATAGAACACGAAGAGAATCAGCGCGCAGAGCGCTCCGCGACCAAGACGATTCCACTCCCCTATGCCAAACGATGCCACAACCAGCAGCAACACCGTTGCGATAAGCGTCGGCAGTAGCACTACGTTGAGGATGAGATGGTGGTCCAAGTCGATGAACGCTATGACGATGGACACGCATGCGAACACGTACAGCACGGGTAGTGCCCATAACGGGTATGCGCCGAACAGTCCACCTGCGGTTACGGCAAGGAAGGACAGTCCGCCAAGCGATTCGACCAGCGGATATCGTGCGGCAATCGGTTCTTTGCAGTGTCGGCATTTCGCGCCGAGTGCCAACCAGGAAAAGATGGGAATATTGTCATACCAAGCGATTGGCGATTCGCATTTCGGACAAAAGCTACGTTTCGGATTGGTGATGCTTATGTGGTTCGGCACACGCCATATCACTACATTCAGGAAAGATCCGAAAATACAGCCGATGATCAGCGAGGCCACCAGCAGTATCACCACAGTAGGAACATCATTCACTATATCCATGCCGTTCACCACTTTCTGGATGTAACGGTGGAGTCCACAACCGCTGAGAAATAGGTACTGGTAGGGATAGATACGGTGGTCGTCGTCGTTGTCCAAGTAATGCTACCGGCCGATCCGGCATCACCATAATTCACTGAAGCGTTCCATGCCTGCGATTTCACCAGTCGCCCACGCACGTCACGATCGGTTCCGCATGAAACCATTTTCAGCATGGAATGACCGTCTGAGCGATTGTATTGACGGTCTTTCTTCCCATTGCTTTCCACATAGTCTCCCGGATAGATTTCCGTCAGGCACATGCCTTCGCTGGTTTGGAAAGTGCCAGCCCATGGATACTGCGTCTTGCCGCCGTAACTCACCGCTTTCGAGGTGTTGTGCTCGTTGTATCGGCGGAACTTTGTGGCGTCACTTGGATTATCGGTCAACGACACCTTACTGCCGGAAACATGCAGGTACTTCGCGTTGCCGTTGGTGTCGTGCAGGGCTATGGTGGTGTCGATGCCAGTGCCATCGGCGCTGGCATCTTCGGTATAGGAGACGCGGTCGGATGTGAAGTTGAAGTTCTCCTTGTCGGCGGTCGAACAGTGAGAGGTCGAGATGAAATCGCTGCCTTGCCCCATGATCGTCTTCTGGTAGCATTTCGCGTCGAAGTCCGCACTATGCACGTCGCAGGTGTCGGCGTATACGTCGTTGCCGTCCATCACCATGCAGAATCCGGATGCGGAGTTCACCATCTGATTGGTGCCGTATCCCGCTTCGCCTGCTTGGCTGAAGGATGCGGTGGCATCCTGCATGTCGGCACCGTTCGAAAAGTAGGAATCGCTGAAGTTATAGGTCCATTGCGACACCATATACGCCTGACTGTAGGGGGTGGCTTTGATATTGCCGCCCGCAAAATGCGGATCGCCACTGTCTTGTGGGCTACCGCCGTAATGGGTGACTTCCAGACGTTGGAACTTGGTCTTTTTGCCGCTCTGCACGCCGGCTACGGCATATCCCTTGCTTTCAGGCAGAGCGGAATCATATGACGCTGCTTGCGCACTGACATCGCCCGTCAGCTCGTTCCAGTATCCGGCGTTGATGAACCCGTTGTAGAAGTTCCATTTCTGGTATTTGTTGAGCAGACTGTTCGGGTCGTTCTTCTCCGTCTGCTGCGCAACCTTATTCGGATCCGTATAATAATCGCCCTGGAAGTGGACTCCGTATGATGTGCCGCATGGCTGCAGGGTGGCCGGAGTCTTGCCGTCGGTGTCATCGATGCTCACGCCGGTGACGCACAATCCCATATTCGAGGCCAGACGGATGGAATTGTCCTTGTAGTACACCCACGTGTTCAATGAGGAGTACGCACCGTCAGCACGGCATTCCTCAGTATATTGGTAGGTGTCACCTCCCGCGTTGTATGCGGCGGGCAGTACCACCAGCCCAGAACCGGCTTGAGGCGATTTGCTTAAATCGAGGTTCTCGGCAATGCTTTTCTTCTCGTTGGTAACCGGAATGGTGGTGGCCAGCATGCAGGTGCGGTTCACTGGATTCAACGTCGCAGTGCCATCGGACAGCTGGCTGGTATTGGTGTGTCCGGAATCCACCGTGCCGGAGAATTTAACTTCGCCGGTTGGATCGGATCCGATGGACACGCCATCATAATCCACGGGTACCCATACGAACTGCGAATCGAGCCTGTTGTAGGGCGCCGCGGCATAAAAACCCATGCCCATGCGGCCACCGACGCCCAGGGTGCTGGAATGGTTCGTGGTGGTGGAGTCCGTTTTGGCTTCGATCTTGCATATAGCGCGTTTCATGGCCTGCGGTTTTTGGGCGTTGCCCGCCGTACGGCCATCCTTATAGCGGTTGATGAAGCCCGTGGCCACGACTTCGGCGTACTGGAGGCTTTTCAGATCGGAGGGGGAGTTGATCATCTCCGCCGATGCGTCATCCGGATTGGTGTCATAGAAATTGATGCGCACACGATAGGACAGGTCATCCGGCGTATATGAAGCCGTATCCGATGTTTTTACCGTCTTATTCAAAGCAACATGATTCAACAATACGGATGCGCCATCATATTTGGCAAATTCACCATCCTTGGAACTGTCGTCCATATCAGCATCAACGGCAGGCAACACCTTCTGCAAATCATCAAGACTCGTAGAACCTTGTAACTTCGCCAGAGTCTCATTGATATAGCTCAAGCCGACTTCAAGGCCGGATTCGGCCGCATAGTTGGCTTGGGAATTTTCCTTATTGTTCTTGTAAGGAATCGCCTGGGCAAGCAGGGTAGTCATGACCAGAGCGGATGTGGTGAGCACCACCATCACGAACAGAACGGCCAGCATCATGGCGGCGCCGCGCTCCCCCATGCGTTCGCGTAATGCCGCACGGTACCTGCGGTTGAGTCTGGACCACAATCCGGTCTGTTTCATGCTTGCTCCTATATATAAAGGTATGTTTCGCTCGGGTACTCGGATATCAGGTCAGGCCTGACCATTGATGGCGTCGAACATGGAGAACATCGGCATATACAATGCCACCACCATGAAGCCGACCACCACGCCGAGGAACAGAATCATCAGTGGTTCCAGCAACGAGGTGAGCTGTTTGGCCATGGATTGGGCCTCTTCGTCATACGCTCGGCCCGCACTGGACAGCATTTTGTCGATGGCGCCGGAGTCCTCGCCAATGGCCACCATCTGCACCAGCATGTTCGGGAAGATCTTTTCGGTGCTCATGCTGTCGGCCAGACGGTAGCCACGTTCCACCAAACGGCCCACACGCTTCGAAGACGAATCAATCACATAGTTGCCCGAAGTCGATCCGACGATATCAAGTGCCTGGAGAATCGGCACACCGGAAGCGAGCATGGAAGAGAAATTATTGCAAAAGCGGGCCAGGGCCACGTTGGTGTCCAGCTTGCCGAACACCGGTGCCTTGAGTGTGAACGGATCCCACCAAGTGCGGATGATGTCTTTGTTACGGTTGCGCTTCCAGAACATGGCCAGCGCCACGACGGCCACGATCAGCATCGGAAGCACGTAGGGCATCACTTTGCCGAGGTCCACCAGGATCTGGGTCACGAACGGCAACTGGGCATTCATGGAATCGTACATGCTGGCGAACATCGGCACGATGGTGAGCAGCATCACCATCACCAAGATCAGGGCGATGCCCAGTACCACGACCGGATAGGCCATGGCGCTTTTGATCTGCCCTTGGAGCCTCACATCCGCTTCGAAGCTGTCCGCCACGGTGAGCAGCGATTTGTCTAGGAAGCCGCCGGTCTCGCCAGCACGAACCATGTTGACCATGATCGGCGGGAACAGGGAATCGGGATCCGCCGACATGGCTTCGGAGAAGGACGAGCCGCCTTCCACTTGCGCCACGCAGGCCTGCACTGCCTTGCGGAGCTTCACGTTCTCGATTTGTTCGGTGACGATGTTCAAGGCTCGGATCAGCGAGACGCCAGCCGCCACCATGGTGGCGAGCTGCCGCGCCATTACGGCGAAGTCTTTTTTGCTTGGATATTTCTCGAACGCCTTGATGTTGATTTCAGTGTTGAGACCGGTGCCGGCAGCTGTGTCGGTCAGATCGGTCGGATACAGTCCGAGTTTTTTAATGCGTTCGATGGCTTGGTCGCGCGTCTGCGCTTCGACCACGCCTTTCTCTTTACGCTGGCCGTCGAACGAGACGCCTTTGTAGCGCCATTTGCGTGTGCCGCCGTTCTGTTGGAATTGCACTTGTGCGTCATTGCCGGCCATGGTTCCCCCGGGTGAATGTCGATGATGAATGGTGACGTGCGATTGATATGCGAATGTCGGGGACGGACGGTGTCCCCGACATTCAGTTCAGGCGATTGCTACCAATCATTTCTTATTAACAGCCTGTTCCTCAATAGTTCCAGATTGAGAATCATACACATAAGTCTTTGTATCAGTCTTGTGCTGTTCATTAGTGCCGGTAATGGTGTAGTTATCACCAGCCTGATGAATCACAAGCTTGTCTCCTTTAGTGACGGTAATCTTGTCACCATTAGTAGTTTTGCAGTCCACACCGCCCGCTGCATTATCACATGTAATATCCTTCGTGCCAATAACCGCTGTAAGATCACCATTATTGGCAGTCATTGCAGTTTCAATAGCAAGACTAGCGTTCTTGACATCGGACTGAACGCTGGAATTCCAAGCGGACTTGCGCTGATTCAGGTAAATCGGGACTGCCACGGCAGATAGGATGCCGATGATGATGACGACCACGAGCAGTTCGACGAGGGTGAAGCCCTTTTCGCCCTTGGCACGGCGGTTGAGTGCGTTACGTACGCTCTTCATAATGAACCCTTCTTTCCAATTGGAAGGACATACCGTGGGACCGTCCAACTTCGGATGGTCCACAGCGATTCTTCTTTGCGTTATTTCCCCTTGTGGGGGTGGCTGGCTCACATAACCAACAACTCTCAGCGTAGTCGTATTGACATCGTTTGCAGTACCAGATGCAGTGCACCAATCGCACCAATGATGTTTCATCCACCGTTTTCATCACAACCCCGAATCAAACTTTTTCAATACGATTGCATAACCCCTCTTCACACAATCACCACCATCCGATTCCGTAACATGCGTTGAGTCCGTCGGTCTACCGGTGTACCTCTTCGTCTGAAACGTTTGCCCTGGAATAGTTATATTTTCAATAGTGTTTCAGAAAATATTTTCAGCATGTTTTAACGAAAATTCATCAAAAAACCATTTCCCCCCGGGCGCGTCGGGGGTATTTGAAAGTATAGAAAAAGGGCTCCCCCACAAGGGAGAGCCCTTACAGACACCGTCATTCAACGACATTGACTGAAGTCGACCGAAGCACTCGAACCCACATTGCGAGCTGTAAACGATGTCAATGTGTTCGAGGTGACCGGCTTGCCACCCACATACGAACCCGTCACCGGCGAATACCGCACCACGCGCGTACCGCCATCCATGCTGAACAGTTTGTTTTTGAACAGCGAATCATCGGACGTTGAAGCGGTACTGTTGTTCATCACCGCCGTCAACACCGCATGCTCGCTCCACGCTCCCCCAGCACCGGTTGCATATGGTCTGGTTTTTACCACGACGGAACCATAATCATCAACTCGCCCGCCGGACCACGTGGCCTCTGTGTACTCAATCACAGCGCATTGCCGAATCCCATCGGCATCAGTGGTCACCAAAGTCAACCTGTCACCGCTGGCAGCCTCTTCCACACCTTCGGCATTGCGAACATATCGGTCCAGAGCCTGCACCGATGTAGCTATTTCCGTAGCCGATCTGGTGCGGATAGCATCGGCTGTGGTGGAATGCAAATATTGCACGATCGACACCGTGAACATGGTGGAAACAATGGCAAAAATAAACAATGAAACCATCATCTCCACCAAGGTAACGCCGCCTTCCCCACGAGCACGCCTACGGAGCGCACGTAATAATCGGCGATTCAGACTGAATCCAGAGTTCTTCTCTTCCATAAGCCGTCCCGCTCCTTCAGGCCCCGATCACATTCAACAGTTCATTGGTGGTATACACGGCCGTTTTGTCTGCGTCAATATTGTCCGACCAGGTGACGCCTACCACCACGCGTACCATCGGCATATACGTTTTCGCCATAAAGGTGAATCCCTTAGTAGGAATGTTGTCCTGACTCAGGATGCTGGATCGCAGCGAGGCGTCAGGAGTACCGTCAAGACCGCTAATGGACGCATGCCCGTCAATACCCAGTTCCGAAGCGGTTCTACAATCCATGGTGCCGCTTTCCCGATAGCACTTCTCAATCACGGTGTTCACCGTATATGTAGTATGTTTGGCGTCTTTGCCCGTGGTAGTGCGCACCGGCTGAATGTACTTGCCCGTATCAGCATCCGGAGTGGCCGTAGCCTCCAAATCCGAGAATTGCGAGGTGATGGCCCCCACTGCCGTGAGATTCGCATGCGCTTTCTTCACATCATCCACACCCATGCCAGGCAGCAAATCCGTGTAATAGGAGGATGGCGCAGAAGTATGATCCGCTATCTGTGCGCGCATACGTTCGATACCATCACTACCCAAAGCAATGGCTGCTGAACGCTGCTGCTGGGCATAAGAAGTACGAATCGCAGTAATCGCGAACTGTGCGGCGGCAAGACCTGTGATGCTCAGCACCACAATCGCCACCAATACCTCAACCAATGTGAAACCCGACTCGCCACGTTTCGGCAATCGTTTGACGTTATGTATTGCAAGCCCTGTCGCGGCATCATTTACCGCCCTACGCCAGCTGTGCTCCATGAGCAGCTCCTTCATGCAGTATCACCCCATCATCGGAGGCAACAGGAAAAATCACCGCAGAAAAGGCGGTGCATGAATATCTGTACTGTATCACGATTCCCTGCCAACGTTTTCACACCCTTCCAAACACCACATGACAATTGGCGTTTCAGTCACAAAGCCGCTAAACTATGCGAGTAGTAGTGCACAACACTGCAATCGTTAGCTCACATGACCATGAACAACTGAACATTCTCAGGCCCGCAAACACCTGTGTTCGCAAAGGGCCATAAGTCATACCGTGCGTTCCGGCGCATGGTCCAGGAGGTCATTATGAGCGACGCCGGTTCGGGAAGCCGTTTCCCTTTCCTCAAGCGCAATCGAAACGACGACACGCCGAGCGATTTCTCACAGCGCATGGATTTGAACTCCCCGGTCACAGGAGAAATCAACCAGATTTTCACGCCGAGCCAGCCACGCCATGCCGCTGCACCCAGCGACGCCACTAGCGACTTTCCCGCCATGCCCACATCCACCGAAGGCATGGACGAAAACACCGAACGCGAATATGCCATGGCGCTAGCTCAAGGCATGAGCCTACCGTTCGTAGACCTCAACGAATACCAAGTAGACAAAGAAGTCATCAGCATGGTGCCGGACGACCTGTGCCGTCGCAACCAGCTGCTGCCATTGTCCATTGTCAACGGACGCATCACCGTGGCCATGGCCAACCCGAAAAACTTCGCCGCCATCGACGACGTGTCCGCCAGCACCGGCATGCCGGTCATTCCCATGGTGGCGATGCCTTCTCAGGTGAAGGACGCCATCAACCGGTACCTGCGCGCCAACGCGGAGCTGACCGAGCTGTCGCACGAAATCGCGGCGACCGCCAAGAAGGAAGTGGACCTCGAATCCGACAGCGGCGAGGACGCCTCCCCTGTGGCACGCTTCGTCAGCCTGCTCATCAACCAGGCCATCGACGACCACTGCTCCGATATCCACATCGAACCGCAGGAAGACGGTCTGCTCGTGCGCTACCGTATCGACGGTGTGCTGCACGTGTTCCAAAAGGCGCCGAAAGCCATGACCCAAGGTGTGATCAGCCGCATCAAGGTCATGTCCGATATGGATATCGGCGAGCGCCGTAAGCCGCAGGATGGTCGTATCACCGTCAAGCACAATGGTCAGAAGGTGGATCTTCGTGTGGCCGCACTGCCGACGGTATGGGGCGAGAAGATTGTTATGCGAATCCTGAGCACGCCTTCGGGCAATCTCAAGGTGGAGGATTTGAATTTCAGCCAACGTAATTTCGACGTGTTCTCCAAGGCGTACAACCGTCCGTATGGTCTGGTGTTGGTCACCGGTCCTACCGGTTCGGGTAAGTCGACCACGTTGTATGCCACGTTGGGCGATGTGGCGAAGCCGGAAATCAACATCATCACGGTTGAGGACCCGGTGGAATTCCGTATGAGAGGCATCAATCAGGTTCAGGTGAACAACAAGGCCGGTATGACGTTCGCCGCGGCTCTGCGTTCGATCCTTCGTGCAGACCCTGATGTGGTGCTCATCGGCGAGATTCGAGATCAGGAGACCGCCAACATTGCTATTGAGGCTTCGTTGACCGGCCATTTGGTGCTTTCCACCCTGCACACCAATGATGCGCCAAGCGCGGTGACACGTTTGACGGAAATGGGTGTGGAGCCGTTCCTATTGAGCTCGTCGCTTGCTGCGGTGATGGCTCAGCGACTGGCTCGCCGCCTGTGCAAGAAGTGCAAGCGTCAGGATACTGCCACCGAGGCGGAGCTTCGGACGTTGGGTGTTCCACACATGCCAGATACCCCTCTTCCGACGATATGGCGTCCGGTAGGATGCCGAGAATGCGCCAACACCGGCTATAGCGGCCGTGTGGCCATCCAGCAGGTCATGGGCGTGGATTCAACAATGGAGGATCTTATAGCCCGTGGCGCCACGTCGATTGATATTGACAAGGCGGCGAAGGAGCAAGGCATGACCACACTTCGTAAGGACGGTTGGCAGAAGGCGCTTCAAGGCATTACCTCCGTGGAGGAAGTGCTTCGCGTGACGGTGTAGGTTCCACCTGACGTTACATGCACCTATGCACCTCTCCGCACTTATAAAACACCTATAAAACGTTCGGTTGCGTCGGCGCGTCGAAGCGCCGGCACGACCGACATTTTCAGACAGCAACCCACCTATTAAAAGGACAATGATGACCATCGAGCAAACGTGGAACAATGGCGGATATCTTTCCGGTCTCAAAGGCGTGACCATTCCCAACAACACTCCATCGTTCAATGAGGATCCCCGCAAGGGACGTCATTGGTCTTCCGACAATGCGATTCAGGCAGATGATGAAAGCCTTAAGGGCATTTTCGCTTCGCTTAATTCAATGCCGACTGTAAGCCAGCAGGATGTGCAAATTCCCGACCCGCAGCCAGTCTCACAGTCTCAACCATCCGAACAGTCTGTTGCTCAACAACAGACTACGCAAGCCATACAACAATCGCAGGAAGCGCATGTTTTTCCAACAACAATCGACCGTCAACCAGTCGGTACCGGCAGCCTGCAGTTTGATGAGGACACTGACGCGACCCAGCAAAATCCCGCATATGAGGAGCATGGGCCGATCCAGCAGATCGACAGCAATCCACCGTCCTTCGTACCGGGTGCCACACCATTCGCTAAGCGACAGGCCGACATCGCCGAAACCGCAGCGCAGCAGATGCCTCCGACCATCACTCACATTCCGCAGGACGCAGCTTTCCAAAGGCCGCAGCCACAGCAACAGCAGATGTGTCAGCCCCAGCCGCAGACCAGGCCATTCGCGGATTTCGTAGTGTCTGAAACCAACGACGCCGACGAGGATGCCGTTCCGGAAGAACGTAAGATCAAGGCCGAGCAGGTCGAACAGACGCTGCGCACCGAACATCCGGACGCGGACGACGAATTCGTGTCGGCCATCCGCCAGCTGGTTGAGCTCAATGCGTCCGATTTGCACTTGGTAATCAACGACCCGCCAATGCTGCGCGTGGATGGCAAGCTGCGCCCCGCCAAGGGATTGAGCGTGTGGACGAAGGATCACACGTACGAAGCAGTGAAAGTCATGACCAACGAATTGGAGATGGAACGTTTCAAAGATGATCTGGAACTTGATATCTCCTTCGCCATTGGCGATCTGCTGCGCTTCCGTGTGAACGTATACCGCGACCGTATGGGCGTATGCGCCGCGTTGCGTACCATTCCTACGGAAATCAAAACCGCGCAGGAACTGGGAATTGACCCGCGTATCGCCGACCTTGCGCTGTTGCCGCGTGGTCTGGTGCTTGTATGCGGCCCGACCGGTTCCGGTAAGTCGACCACACTGGCCGCAATCGTGGACAAGGCGAATGCGGAACGTGCCGACCATATCATCACCATCGAAGACCCGATCGAATTCGTGCATCAGCATAAGCGTTGCGTGATGAGCCAGCGAGAAGTGGGCACTGATACGAAAAGCTTCGCAGAAGCGCTGAAACGTGCGCTGCGTGAGGATCCGGACATTATCGAAGTCGGTGAGCTTCGAGACTTGGAAACCATTTCCACCGCACTGACCGCAGTGGAAACCGGCCACTTGGTGTTCGCAACCCTTCATACTCAGGACGCCGGCTCCACCGTGGACCGTCTCATCGACGTGTATCCGGAAAACCAGCAGCAGCAGATTCGCGTGCAGGTAGCTTCCACCTTGCGTGCCGTGATCGTACAGACACTGATTCCGCGCGCTACCGGCCATGGCCGTGCACCAGCCACTGAAGTGATGATCAACACTCCGGCCGTTTCCTCACTGATCCGCAGTGGCAAGGCGCATCAGATTCGCACCGTGCTACAGTCCGGCGAGAAGGAAGGCATGCACACGCTCGACCAGGATTTGGCGCGACTGGTGAACAAGGGCACCATCACGTTCGAGGATGCGTTGGTGAAGGTGCAAGTGCGTGAAGAGTTCGAGAAGCTCTGCGGCGCACGTTCCTCGTTCTAAGGATGGCCGGCACGGCTGGCGCGTGGTATGCCCATATGTCCAATGGCGGTTCCGCAACATGGAATATGACGGAACCGCCATGATCCATGCGCGGCCACGCAATAATCGCAAAGTCACGCAGCAATCGCGCGTATTTCGAACGCAACGGGAAACAGGAAACATGAGTTCTGCAACAGTAGCAGCCACAGACAACAGAACACGATGCGACGCAATTCGGCATTGGCTCACGCCTCATCGTTTGCACTGCATCGTGCTCGCGGCGTATGTCATCGTGGTGGACACGGTGATGTGTTTCCACGAACCATGGTTCGACGAGGCGCAAGCCTGGCTCATCGCGCGCGACTGCTCGTGGCGGGAGATGATTCTGGAACGTCCACACTATGAGGGGCATCCGCCTCTGTGGTGGATGATGCTCGCCGCACCCGCAAAACTCGGCGTACCCTACGAGATCGGTCTGAAAAGCATCAATCTGACATGCGCCACACTCATGATCTGGCTGTTGGAATTCAAAACCAAACTGCCGGAACCATTCAAAGTCATCCTGCCGTTCTCCTATTTCCTGTGCTATCAGTACGGCGTCACGTCGCGCCCCTATGCGCTGATGGTCGCCGCCATGCTGCTGGTGGCTATCAACTGGAAAACCCGCGACGAGAAACCATGGCGCGAAGCGCTCAGCATGATGCTGCTGTGCCTGACCAGTTCATATGGACTGGTAATCGCCGGCATGTTCGCGGCGAATTGGGTAGTGCGGTTCGTCTGGCAGGAACACTCGTTGATACGTAACCGGCGACGGTTCATCGCGCTGCTGGCGCTGCTCGCGGCGGCGATGGCCATACTGATCGACGTGATGCCCGCAAAAGACGTGTATTCCGGCAATTTCGACATCTCCGGCATGACACAGCCGGCACCACTATGGATACAAATCTGCAATTCCTGGCTGCTGCTGCCGGCCGAAGCATTATTCACCTCGACGGTGTCGGACACGAATCTGGTATTCATCGGCCTATCACCGACACTGCTGTACACGGGAACCGTGTCATGCCTCATGTGGGCCCCGCTCATCCACATCAGCCGACGTCGGCACAACGCAATGCTGCTGCTGAGCTCGTACACAGTGATGTGCTTGGTGTTCGCGCAGCATTTCTCTATGCACCATCTGGGCATCCTGCTGGGATTCTTCATCGCGGTGCTCGCGATTGACTGCGACGAACGACGTATCGGCGTGGATGATTGGCCGGCCTGGTGCGCCACCATGGCCGACCAATTCGCCGGCAAGCTTGGGGTGAAGAAAGCGCGCAACTATCTCATCATGCTGAAGGCCCTCGCTTTAGGTGCCATGCTTAATCAGCGTGTATTGGACGATCAACGCCAGCATATGCGACATACGATACGAGTATTCCTCATCCCGGACGGTGGCCTCGTTCATCAAGACCAATCATCTGGAGCAATACCGTTGGATGGCTGGCTGGACTCGCATCAATTCCACGAATGCGTCCCCGGATGTCAAGGAACGAATCAATCAAGGCGGCTACTGCGCCGATGGCAAGGACTGCATCGACTACACATCGTGGGTGAGCGGAACACTGGTCACCGCCGACCCGTACTTCAAGCGTACGCTCATGTCCAATGCCTACAAAGGGCGCAGCTACATCTCTTGGGAATGGTGCATAGACCCCTATGCCGGCAAACAAGACATCGAAACCTGGAGATCATGGGGCGAACCCGAATTCTACGACACCATCTATCAGCCGTTCTTCTTCAGCGCCCTCGGCTATGACCGGAACGACTACACGAAAATACGCATCGCCGAAACCGTCACGCCATGGAAAGACCAGCGATCGCGCGGTTCCGTGGAAATCTACGTACGCAACGACATCTACAAGAACGTCCTGCACTCCCCTGACACCGGCATCGCATGGCCGGATGGAGCCAAACGGCGGTAGATGGGAGCATCGGTGCATCACACGAGCAAGGTAGTCTGAGAATATGCCGTACCACAACCCGAATTCACGCAGCCGGCGGAATGTCCTACGCATCGTGGGCGTGCTCGTCGTGCTTGCCGTCATCGCCAGCGTCGCCAATTTCCTGCACACCACCACCAGTGAAGCGGCCAGCAATGTCAAGCCGCAGATCGAAACCATGCAAGGCATCCGGCAGACCGCGCAGGACAGCATCACGTTCGCGCAGGGCCTGGATGATCCGGACCGATTCGCCGCGCACATCGAAACCGTGCAGCAGTGCATGGACGATTATGACCGGCTTGCCGACACCAAGCAGATCAAGTATCTGCTGTCGGACAATCCGCAGGAACGCATCATCGGGCTGTTGTACCGCAACCAACAGCGCACCATCATCGATAACATGCGCGTGTCGGCGCATAATCTCGACAAACAGACCAAAGAACTGCTCAGCGCGGTCGACGCGGCCATGTCGGATGATTTCAGCCAGCATGCGGCGCAATGGCTGCTGCAAGTGGACAATCCGACGCAGGTGAACGAGCTCATCGACCGATACGGCAAACAGCGCGCGTATGCATCGATGAGGGAGATGCTCGCCGACCTACGGTCGCTGCACAAACTACGCTCGGACGTGAAACAGCAGGTCTCGACTGCGGTCAGCAATCTGCATAACGCGGAAGCCGCAGCGGCTGCGATCGCCGTGCCCAAACGCAACGGCGATCTCGATCCGGCCGGGTGGTACACGCTCGCCACGAACGTGGCATCGACGATGGGCGTACAGATCGAACAGACCATGGAATTCAACTGCGGCGGCCAGTCAGGCGAGAATCCGAATGGATTCGTGGCGGCCTATTACTGCCAGATGCCCGACCGCACGCAGCGGGATGTCGTGCATATCCTCACCACGCATCCGGATTGGACGCAGACCGCGCGAAGCCCTTGGCTGGTGGACATGGTCAAGCACGAGCTCTCGCACCGCTCGATCATGATCTCCTGCGGCACCACGCAACCGGCGATCGCCGGCAACCGTACGGAAGCGGTGACGAACTCCTATTCCGCGCTGTATTTCGGAGCCGATCGCGGACGCATCGCCACGGAACAACAGGGAGTCGCCGAATACGCGATGGACGCGCAAAGCGACCAGATCGCCGCCTCCATCCACGACGGCAATTGCGGATGATAGGAAAACACGCTGTCAATAGGGACGAATACATTAAATATCGTTTTGAACATGCAGGGGTGCTTGGCGGCGGAAACCGGCAAGCTGAGATAGGCCAAGGCCTGACCCTTTGAACCTGTTGGTTAGAACCAACGTAGGGAGCAGATATATGAGCAGTGACTCATTCAGCGACGGCGCCGAACGCAACGACAGCGAAGCGGCCATTTCCGCAACCGACCCGATTCGTACGAAAATCAAGCAGGCCGTCACGGACGTGCATGAGCAGACCCCGTTGGCGCAGTCGTTCACCAATTTCGTGACCATCAATCTCGTTGCCAACGCACAGCTTGCGGCGGGCGGCACCGCGGCCATGAGCTATCTGCCGGATGATGTGATCGCCACCGCCGAAATCGCCGGATCGAACTACATCAACGTGGGCACGTTGCTGCCGTTCTTCAAGGACGCGCTGCCGGAAATCGCGCGCAAACTGCACGAAAACGGCAAGACGTGGGTGCTAGACCCGGTTGCTGCGGGCATTGGCGAAACACGCACGTTCATTCTTGAATCGTTCCGTGACGCGCCTCCGACCATTGTGCGCGGCAATGCGAGCGAGGTCATCGCGCTTGATGCGATGTGGGGGCTGGCCGACGCCGACAGCACTGATCCGACCACGCGTCCGGCTGGAGTGGAGGCCGTTGACGAGGTCGACGCGGCCATCGACGCGGCCAAACGTGTGGCCCGCCATTTGGCGAAGCACTCCCCC
>ERZ791897.701-NODE-701-length-21243-cov-88.270011_pt1 | contig 21243 bp, 20 predicted proteins | sample MGYA00510152_ERZ791897 | MGnify/ENA primary metagenome ERZ791897 (study PRJEB30046, sample SAMN00792050) | human gut metagenome | study: EMG produced TPA metagenomics assembly of the A metagenome-wide association study of gut microbiota in type 2...
ATAAAGCTATGATGTTTTTGCATACATAAAAAGAGCCTGTGCACGATTACGTGCGGCAGGCCCTTTATAACAAATGCCATTATGAACTTGAAAAAAGATTATTTTCCAGGCAGACAGCCAGCCATATCTTTCTGATATCCTGTCGGATTTTTAAAACAAGAATCCATGGCTTGTGCAATGCTGTAGGCCAAATAGACGGGCACAGCATTACCAATCTGTTTATATGCCTGTGTTCGAGAACCTCTTTCACTGCTTCCTTCAAAATAGTAATTGTCGGGAAAAGTCTGAATTCTTGCTGCCTCTCGCGGTGTCAGTGAACGGTTTTGTCGGATGTCAGGATGAATATAGTAATGCCCGTCCTTCGAAAGATGGGCCACCACCGTATGCGCAAAAGGCAAATCTCCGGCAACAACTTTAAATCTATCCAAAAATGCAGTAATATTTTTATGGGATCGCAAATCATCCGGCAATTCATCATAACTGAGCCGCTCATGAGATTCATTCCATTTCTGGACAGCAATGCGGTAAATCTTCAAATCCTGCTCATTATTGGGGCGGGAATAATGCTGTGTAACCGGCTCCATCTGGTATTCCTTTATTTTTACTTTAAAAAGATAGGAACTGGCGTGATTTTTGGTTGGCACTGGTTCTGGAATGCCTTCACCAGAATGAATAAACGGCAAATCATCCAGAATGTCATGCACCTTGTACTCACTTGTATCCGTTTTGGGTATCAGGGGATAAAATCCAGTTTCACCATTTAACTTTCCAATCAAAATGATTCTTTTTCTGTTTTGCAATACGCCATAATCATGAGCGTTCAGTATTCTGTACTCAGTTGTATAGCCATATTTCTTAAACAGTCTGCGCATCTTGTCAAAATGGCGTTCTCCACTTTTTTCCTTAGCTGACAGCAATCCCATAACATTTTCAAATACGAAATACTGAGGCTGAAACTCTCTCAAAAATTCTGCATAAAGCTTGTAAAGATAGTTTCTTGCATCACCCACCATGTGATCATGGCTTCTGGACCTGCCTGCAATAGAATATGCTTGGCAGGGTGGCCCGCCAATTATCAAATCGAGTTTTTCTCCCTGCAGTCGATTATGGACAACAGCAAAAATTTTCTGGATGTTTTTCTGGGAAATGGTGTATTGCAAAACAGAATCCAATTCCTCATCAGGAATCTGCTCATAAAAGCTTTTGCGGGTAATTTTTCCTTTCAGGTAAGAATTATACACAGATAGCATATTGTGTTCTTTCAACCAGTAATATGCAACTCTGGTCCTTAGAGTATTGCAAGCTGCCCGGTCCATTTCCACATGGGCAACCGGATCAAATCCCGCCATTTTAAAACCTTCAGACAATCCGCCTGCACCCGCAAAAAGGTCCAGATATCTGGTCATTGCAATACCCTCCTTTCCATCATACTTAAATATTGATTATATCAAAAAAAATGCATCTAGTAAATATAATTCGTAACAATTGAACAAATTTCTGTTAAAGGAGTTTCGCTATGGACAAAATTTCAAAAGAAAAAAGAAGCAAAAACATGTCAAAAATAAAATCCCATGATACATCCATCGAAATAAAAGTGCGCAAATATCTTTTCTCTCAAGGCTTCAGATACAGAAAGAATGTAAAATCACTGCCGGGGAAACCTGATATCGTACTTTCAAAGTACAAAACTGTTATTTTCATCAACGGCTGTTTCTGGCACCGTCATCCTGGATGCAAATATGCCACCACTCCCTCCTCTCATCAGGAATTCTGGCAAAAAAAATTTACGGCAAACGTTAAAAACGATCAAAAGAATCATAAACTGCTTACAGAGTCCGGATGGAATGTCATTGTATTGTGGGAATGCGAAATCGAACATGATTTTGTGAATCTCATGACAAATCTCATAAAAGAACTTCATTCCCGGTTACCCGTCATTCCGGATAACTCTCGTTTCTAGCTTTATCCAGAATTTCCATAAGGCAGACACTCTGTCTGTCCGAAGGGTTTTTCCCTTTTTTCAGTGCCTTTACGCAATTCATCAGTATGGAAGTTTCTTTTGGTGTCAGTATCGGATTGACACGGGTCCATTCCAGTACTTTTTCCCATTTTTGAATACCATACTGGACTACTGCAATCATGGCATTTACTTTATTGATTTCTTTTTGTTCCTTTTTGGCTTCGTGTCGTTCCTGCTTTACAACTTCAGTATCAATCAGTTCATCTATAAATTCACTATGAAGAGCAAATGATTTTTTCTTCATTTTTTCCCAGCATTCGGCTTTTTTAGCCCATTCCGTCACATTCTGTACGCCACGTTCAGGATCCGTAAGAAACACATAGCATTCTTTGGCCAATTCCTCCAGTTGTTTTTCTGTTGTCCGGGAAATTTCCTGTTTCTGCCATATTTTCTTCAAATCCATTTCCTTGTCGGGATACTGCTGGTGTATCAGCCAGAAAAGCCACGATAAAGTATATGTGTTTACCTGCGCTTTGTAACCACCATCATACCAAGAAGCCCTTTTTACGATGCCATCAATGGAATGAAAAAGAATATCCATTGCGACAACACTTCTGTAAAATTGTTCATTGAACTGATTTTTGTCTTTTTCCCACTGTTCAGCTGCCCATCCTGCAAATTTAATGAAATTTTTCTGAGCTCCTGTAGAAACGACATCTGGCATCATCCTGTAAATATTGTAAAACTTGGCCATATCCGTTTTAGTTATAACTTGTTTTTTGGGGTTTTCTTTCTCAAACCTTTTTTTCTGTACAGGAGTCATTCTGGCAGTTTCCTGTCTGTACTGTCCTCTGGCCCGTTCATAATACCAATGCGTACCATACTGATTGCCATTGACAGCAGGGGCAAGCAGTTTTCTGGAAATCTGTTCCATTTGAATATGGAAAGGCGAATTGGAAAAGAAATCTGCTTCGCTGACTTTATTCTGACTGTTGGCATATCTGGCAATATCCGGAATCAATCTGGCTGCAGTTTCCGGCTCGACAACTGAAAGCTTCATGGGAACATAAATATCTCTCAAATCGTCTGCCCGATCCTTGTCTTTAACCAGTGCATTAGCCAGAGATGCTGTAGTCTGCCCACCATTTACAATCTGTAAATCTCGGATATCTGTCAGAACCAGTCCATTAGTCGTCATTTTTGTTTTTACATCGGAGGCAGTTGCAGCAATGCCATTATTATAGGCAAAAAATTTTTGGGGTTCATTTAGAATGGTATTTCTGATCTGTTTGTTGATTTTTCCCCTAGTTGACAAAAAGGAACGCACATTTCCCTCTAAAAGTCGGCCTCCATACTCGTTATATAATTCAGCCAGAATCTTTCCGGGAATATTGCATAGAAAAGCAGTATACTCACCGCTTTGACCTGCTTTCAAGCATGGAATTCCCTCCACACCAAAATCCGCCAGATGTATTTCAATTTCCTCTCTCCCGCTTTTGGACTTTTCCAGTTCATATAGACGCCCTATATCCCAAACCATATATTCACATTCTTTTTCACACAGAATGCTGTTTTTAAATTTATGAACCCGGGTACTCATAATTCGGTTGGAAATTATGTACATTCTGTATTTATCTACATTTTTAAATCGGTTGGAAATGTCATAGGCCAAATCATATCCCTGAGTACTGGGTTCTCCTCTTTCCAGAATAAATCCATTCATGGAATTGACAATAAAATTTTGTTCTTTCTTGAAAAGATTTACAGCATCCGTATTAGTCAGTGTTTCAATTTCATCACTTTCCACAAAATCACAAATGAACAGAGCTAAACAATGCTCCAAGTTATCATAATAGTATCCATCTATTTGAATTTTTGAATTTCTACTTCCTATACTTTCAAACTGGAGAGGAATAAATTCCAAAAATTCTTCCGCATTTATTAAATTTGATGTGATTTGATTGATGAATTCTTCCCTCGGCATGTTCCCATTTTGTTCGGCTAATAAATGAATATCGGACATTAAATTATTTTTATATGCTACAATTTCTTTATCCATTACGAAGTCCCCTATTCCTTAAAATCATTCAGCTGCGCCAGCATCAATCTGTACTTCACTTCTGAAACGGCTTCCGGCAACTGTTTTCTTCTGAGTGCCGGAAAATCCCGCCCCACCCTGTAACTCCATCTTTCATAAAATACAAATTTGAATTGATCATAGTAGGGAACTGAAGCATATCCCATTGAAATCAGATTTCCCCGCATGATTCTTCTGGTCTGAGGATACTCTTTCAGCAAATTATCCAGCTTCTCAAAAGCTCCATTTAAAGTTATTCCAACAGAACTAGTAATCGTTGTTCTTTCAGCTGTCTGTATCACCAGATGCCCCTCAGCAGGGTTATCCAACTGCTCAACGGATGAAATGGCCACATCGATACTGCCGGGAGACAGCGTCTTTATTTCATACCAGGTATCCTCAAAAACAAAATCCTGATCTTTTTTCAAAGGGCCCTGCCAGGACAAGACTGCATTTTTTACACCACAGGCAGGTATAAGAACATCCAAACAGAATTTCATTTCCCCCAAAAGACCTTTAATAGCAGCCATACTCAAATAATCTGATTGGCCTGCAGAAAGCAGATGTCTCCACTCCAGATAACGGTTTTCAACGAATTGCACACCAATCCGTTCGTCATCGATACCTCTTGAACTTTCTACCATGTCTTCGCAAAAACAGACAAAAATATTCATAAGGTCCGCCTGTTTCAAGTTGAAGGATATAGTCCATATCTTATCTTTTTTTCTCCATCCAGTTTCAACAACAATGCAGTTTGTAGATGGAAGCACCTCTACTTTGCATGATGTCTGAAGAAGAAGAGACGCATTACCTTTTTCGTCTTTTCCGTAAAAGAAGTCCAGTTTATGTAGTGCATCCACTCTGCTGTATTTGTCATTATTAAATTTTTTAAAAACATCACCAGTATATTTCATTTATATTTTCTCTCAAAAATTAATTTTCACTTTCATATTCATCTTCATCAAAATCATTGTCGTTTTCGTCCATGCCAAAGATTTCCTTCTGCATTACTGCATTCATTTTATAGGTACGCACAATCGACTCTACATTCTTCATCAATGGAATCCCTATGGCAAGACCAATCAAAGGAACATTCGAATTCTTATAATAATCCAAAATTTCCTGAGTTTCTTTATCCATTTTTTCTTTTCCTGCTTTCAAAATTACCGGATAAATGATCAGCAGAGGATTCCGATCGATTCCGGCCCGAAAATAGCTCGTACCGCTCAGACTTTTCTCCTTGCTGAATTTTTCCTTTACTTCTTCTACCTGTTTCTTGGTCAGACCCGCTGCAGACATGTTTTGCGTACCAAGACGGGCGTTTGATCCGGAAATCTGCAGAGCCCGAATAGCTCTATTGTATCGGAAAGTTCTTATAACCGGCTTTATACGCAAACCTGCCATAATTCCCAAGTCACCCCGGCCAGATGCAACGGCGACGTCCCAATTTGTATATTTTTTCTGTTCAGAAAACAAAGCTTTTTCAATGTCCTCATTTTTAAATATTCTGTTGGCATTGTGGCAATGATACTCCCGCAGGTACTGCTGTATAAATTGCCAATCTACATTTAAGAATTGAATATTCTCTTTCAGAAACAAATCATTGTTATCTGCCTGGTCATAGTTCGACTTCAAATTCTTTAAAAACTTGTCAGTTGCTTTCAGATTTGCCTGGTTTTCACCTTTTCTGCTTGGCAGATAAGCTGTTTCAATTACAGAACCGCTTAAATTGATTGCCTGCACATAAGTTCTGGCACTTTTCATCTTGTTGCGGGCGGTAACCAGTAAGGCACCCTTATCCTGTCTCACGCACAATCCAAATTCCTGGGGAGTCTTATTCTGATCACGCATCATCTGAATTTTTTCCTTCAGTTCGTCAGTGGCCTCAGTAATCTGCCGATACCAGTCAATGGCCGTATCCGGCATCCAGATCTGGCAGAGATCATCATACCCGCTGCGATATCCAAACCATCTTCCCATTTGCATGAGAGTATCATACATTTTGGAATTACGGTGAAAATAGCTTACACACAATCCCTCCAGTGTCAGTCCACGGGAAAGGCTCAAGCCTCCTACAGCAATCAGTCTCAAGCCGGTATCTGCATAGTTTTCATAGTTGAGAACACGTACAGCATTACCTCCGTTGACAGAAGCAACATTAATGGGCATGACGGCATTCTTCAGGTTCTTCTGTACTTCATCCCAAGTAATCCCATCTGCTTGAGGGCAGTTGCTGAAATATTTCTTAAAAATCCGTTTCAGATTCTGAAATTCCGGATACTGGAGAGCCCTGGCCCCGCACATGTAATAGTTCTGTATGGCATCCTGATAAGTCTTGACCAAATTGGATACCTGTCTTCGCACCCGATCCTGAACAGCAATAAATCGGGAGAGATTGATCATCATGGTCCTGTGGGCTTTTTGATCTCCGTTTAAATCTCTGATTACATTAATCAGCATAAAGGAACAAATGGCTGTTTCCAAGCTTTCCGGAATCTGAGGACCCGGAAAAAAGTCTTTTTTATGTTTCATGGGAACATAATCTTCACAGTCATCATTATTTTCAAGCATTTTCTTATATTCTCCACCACTTGTAAAAACAGCATCCGGTCCGATGTAATTGGAGGGGGAAGGCAGACAATAGATAAAGTCTTTGGGAAACAGATCCTCATCGAGCATGTCATCGTCTGTTTCCGGATCAATGAAAATATTGGCATACGGAGTAGCCGTAAAGCCAATATAATTGGATTTGGAGAACTTGTTCAACAATTTACGGATGGCCTTGTTTATGGCGGTCGGATCCGTATCTGCATTATGAGTATTAATAGAGGCGTTGTCCGCTTCATCATCAATAAGAAGCATGGGAACATCGATGATTCCTGCATCAGCCAATTCAAGCCACTGGCTCAAATTTTGCAGAACGGACCGGTTCTTTTTCATGACAAAAATTATGGGGACACTGATTTTATCCAGGTGCGGTATCAGACTGGATGCTGTTTTCTGTCTGAAATCAGACGATTTGCTGGTTACTGACCAAGCAATCAGCTTTTTGTCATATCTGCCAACTCCAACCTTCCCTTCAAAGCCCTTCCGGTGTTTGAGAAAAGCATCGCTGTCTGTTCCAGTAAAACCCAAATCAATCCGTTCCTGCGTCTGTGCACGAAGTTTTTCCATAACACCGGTAAGGAGAATAATCACTTTATATCCCGCATCGGCAGCCTTGTTGATCAGGGCAATATAGTTGGATGTTTTCCCGGACTGTACTTCCCCAATACACAACCCATGTCTGTTAAACCCTTCATTTTGATAGGGATTACCCAAAAGATCCATGATGTCATCCGTGGTATCATCCATTTCATTCAGCACAGCATTGGTCCATCCCTGTTGTCTCAGATAAAGTTTATAACGATTCCAAAATCTGGGGTTTATATCACTTTTTGCACTGTTGTACCAGGGCAGATGACTATGCTCTGTTATCAAAATTCCCTTTTCTATATTGATTTGAATTTTTGATTCTACCTCTCTCAGTACCTCCTTTTTTTCAATGTCAGTCAGGGGATTGCATGTAGCAAAGGCATCAATGAATTTTCTAATTTCTGCCGATTCCACTTTTTCTTTTCCGTCCAGTTGCATTATAACCAAAGTTGCAACTTTCTTTTGATTTTCATTCATTTCCATACTCCTCTTTTATTCTGGTAACCACATCAGGATAATTGGAAAAAGGCTCCATTATTTTCATTGATTCAATGAACTGCTCCACGCTTCCATGGATTTGCATCAGTTGCTGTATGGTATTCTCAGCCAGTTGAAATATTTTCTCTTTATCATCGTTGTTCTTTTTCTCCAAATTCATTTCGTTTTGAGCCACTCTACAGTAAACATCCCCAAAAGGAAATGTCTCTTCAACAAGATTTAAATAGGATTCCAGCAGATTGATCTGGTCCTCATCCATTGATTCTTCCAGATTTTTTAATATTGGCATGTTTCTATTGATCTTATACTCATATTTCTCGCGATTCTGGATTACATCCCATGTATGGATTATGTTATCATCTTTTACCTTGCGTCCTCTGTACCGGTATACTTTTTCACTTTTTTCCACAGAACGCAGAACAATATTGGCCAGATTTTTTTTGATCATGTAAGGAAGGTTTGCTTTGGATTTTCGAATATCAATTTCCCATATGGAATCCAGTGTATTGGGAATGTCAACCCGTACCATTGCCAGTTTGCCCAATTCATTCTGTTTGATGAGTCTGAACCATGTTCCCCACACAATCAGCCGTTTATTCCGATAAATATAAAACCCCTGCTTCAAACGAAGTTCACTGTTTTCTGCTCGTGCTTTCCTTTCTTTTGCAGTCAGTTTACTAACAAGAGGTAGGACATACGGTTTTACTGTAATAATCTCATTATCAATTCTAATCTGCTGTTCGCTTAATGGTTGAGTGGCCGGGTTATCGGTCAGAAACGGATCGATGCCATGAATTTCATCTCCATTAAAATAAATTTTAATATAATTTCTCACTCCGATATCGCCGTTCAGGTATCGGTGAAATACTAGCGATACATGTTTCTTTGTCAAGACAATCCTGTCATTGAAGGCTCTGCTGAAATTATCAGATTCCTTTTTCAGCCGGTCAAAATGCTGCCACACCACTACAGTCCCACTGTTTACATGATGCAGATATTCGATTCCTGGATATTGTTCAACTTCATTTTCCGAATACAACTGCAAAGACCAATTTTGAGTAGAAGTAATATAATCCAAATCCCATGCTGCTGCATAAATTTGGCTGTTTTTTTTGCTGATTACCGTTACTCTTCTGCATTGAGAAAGCGATGCCATTTTCATTCCCAATCCAAATCGTCCCAAATCCTTTTTGCTTCTCTTCTCTGTAGAACTTTGGCTTCCATAGCGCATGGCCTTTTCAAGGTCCAGTAAAGTCATACCACAACCGTCATCTGCAATGCATACATATGAATCCGGTAATGCCTGAAAATCGACATAAATATTGCCTGCACCTGCGCTGATACTGTTATCTATAATATCGGCCAGAGCTGCCTCAAAAGAATACCCGATGGAACGGGTAGATTCAACCAATATAGGCGCTTCCGGAACCACTATTTTTTGCCTCATTATTACACCACCGAAAAATATAATTAAATTTTCATTTTTCATTATAATTATATTATGAATACACACCTTTGTATAGCTAAAAGAAGACCGTGGCTAGTGTCAGCAATCTACAGTTCCATCTGCAGCCCAAATAAGGTAAGCGGAAAATAAATCAGTGTATAGAAAAAGCCCCAGACTTATGCTATCCTTTTTTCATAAGTCTAGGGCTTTGATTCTATTTATTCTTTGCACTTTTCCTGGGGCTTTGTTGCCCAAGGCAGGTATTGATCCAAGGTTTCGGCATCTTTGAAGTTTGCTGTATTGGGCAGCTTTTCAAAGAGGTATTTCAGATACCGTTCGGGGTCCAAGCCGTTGACTTTGGCTTTGGCTGTTTCAATCAGGCTGTAGACGATGGCACTGGCTTTGGCTCCCTTGGGGCTGTGTGAAGTATTTTTTGGCACTTTGGTCTCTAAGGCCCCAATTGCAAAAAATCCAACGGACTTAGTTTAGGCCTTGTGTAAACTCGCTTCGTCAATTTCCGAGGCGGCGTAAAAGTTGTAAAGTGCTGATCATAAACTTAGAGCTCATTTATTTTTCCTAGCTGGCTGCCTCATCGGCTGCCAACAAAATCCTCAAATTTCTAATACCCCTTTTGACATAATCCCCGACGGTGCTTTTCCTGAAATCGTATTTTTGAGCAATCTGCTTATACGAATAGCCATGGATGAAGTGCAGGCGGATGAATTTCTGCTGTAATTCGGGCAGCTGTTCCAAAGCCCAGTAGAGCTGCGTCCGTACTTCGTCTTCTAAATAGCAAAGTTCCGGACAAGCATCTTCAGAAACAAGGTCTTCCGGCAAATCAGTTAATGTATCGTTTTCCATAATCGTTTTTTCGACTCGCTGGTAGTAACAGGTCCGGCTGTAAGACTCCCGACGCAGGTGATTGTGTACCGAAGCGACCATCATTTCGGTGACGGTTTCGGATTGACTCAGATCATACTGATAGATACAGTCTATGGCCCCATGATAGGCCGTCGACAAGGCCTCATCGAAATTCTGATAAAACCGCTGGTATTTCTTGGCCTGATGGTGCAAATAGGGTTTAAAAGCCTTAATCAGTTCTTCTGCCGCTATTTTGTCGCCGCGCTGAGCTGCGCGGACACAATGTCGCATCTGAATAGTCATTACATCACGTCTCCTTACTACAGTTACATTAAAATTCGATTAAAACCTCTTTTCATTTTTTCTTTTTAAATTAAATTTTTTTAATGTTGCCTAAAATGGAAAATACCCTGGGCAGAAATCCTGCCCAAGGCATCTTCAGTATGCTACACTTATTCAAGTGTTTCAACCTTACGGGTTACAATCTGGCTCGACTTGAGTCCTGTCAAATTGCCGCCTTCCGTCGTAGCAAAGATTTTGCTGTCGACGATGGTCTGTGCAGCAGTATCGACAGTTGTCTTAGTCAAGTCCGCTTTCGGATTGGAAATAGAGTAGCTGACATTTTTGCTGGCTCCGTCCACAAATGTAAGCTGTAACGTTTTCGTTTCCGATTTGATGGCCATGGTAATTCCTCCTTTCTTTGGTATGGTGAGAAGAGCAACCTCTCCGGCCCTTCGGGCCACCTCCAGCTCAGCTCTCCGTTTTGGCAACCGCCCTGTGCTTCCCTGTGGTCAGCACCTGACGGGCCAAAAAGGGCCTATCAGGGAAGGCTTAAGGCTCCCTTTGTAGGGGAGCTGTCAGCGAAGCTGACTGAGAGGTTCTTCCCTTACGCCGTAATTTCGTTTTCGACGATTTCATGGATGCCCGTGATGGGGTCTTCGTACAACGTGCCGATGGCGTTAACGGCGGTAACGACGTTGGCCGGTTCGACGCCGGTAACGAGGTTACGCATCTGTACGGATTTTTCGCACAAATTGTCATTTTCGTCGTTGTAGCTGATGACCAGCTTTAACTTGCCGGAAATCGCTTTGCGTTCTGCTGCCATAGTTCATTCCTCCTTTCTTTTTTGTATGTGAAGAGCCTTCGTGGCTCATAAAAGCCTGCCATTATACCTAGATAGGCTGTGGTTGAATCTCTCTAGCGGGCTTCCCACGCGGAAGCCCCTACGCACAAGGCCTTCGGCCGTGTATTTTTTTGCGACCTGCCGCCTGCGTCCTCTTTTATGCTGCCTGCGAACTGCGGCCTGCGTTCATCATGCCGCCTGAGCGCCCTGCATCTGGTACGGGTACTGCATGATGCCCGTTGCGATGGCCTGGGCCGCTTCGTCGCGATGGGCGTCGTAACGGCGCCAGTCGAAGTCGTTGTCGATGAAGCAGACTTCGACGAGGACGGCAGGCATGATGGTATTGCGCAGGACAAAGAGTCCCGGCCGCTCTTTAAGCCCTCGATTCGGCAGACTGAGGACAGCCTTTAAGTTAGACTGGATGCAGTGCCCCAGCATGAGGCTGCCTGTGGACCCGGAAATGAGCGTTTCCGTACCACTGGCCCTGCCGTTGTAGGCATTGAAGTGAATGGATACAAAGAGGTCACATTCGGCCTGATTCGCCTGGTCGCAGATATGGTATAGGTCATCGTCCTGACCAAAGACGACCGCGATTCCATTTCGTTCTAAATATTGCTGGACGCCCAAAGCCAATTCATAAGCCGCATCACATTCACGCAAATGCAAACGGCGATTGACGGCGCCCGGATCAAGCTGCCGGTCATGACCGGCATTTAAATAGACTTTCATAACTCTCCTTTCGATAAATATGGCCTTACGGCCGCAGTTCGCAGGACGCTTCGGAAAAAGCCGTGGCTCGTGGTTCGTGGTTCGTTACTCGTAAAAAACCATCATTATACCAAAACGGGCTGTGATGGAATCTCGCTGCGGGCCGCCCAGCCACGGCTGTCCGTTTTGGCAGCCGTCCTGCGCCTTCCGTTGGTCGGCACCTGACGGGCCAAAAAGGCTTGGGACGGCCCCTACGCAACCCCGATTGGGGCTATTTTTACGAGCTGAGGGCTTCCCGAAGTGTCGTTGTTAGTTTGAGTCTGACGCCGCGCAGCGGCATTTGAGTCCGAGGCGGCCGGCCGCCTGCGAACTGCGGCCTGCGAATCCCAATTATTGTCTCATGTGGACACTGGCGGTTGTTCCTCCGATGGCGATGCCCTGCATGGGCCTGTGTTTCACGGCCGGGCATGGGCAACGCCCATTGCAGCCGCAGTCCGGATATGGCCTAATCGGCAGCAATACGGCACTGGCTCTCTGCAAGATGAAGATTAATTTCCTCTTATCGAGGTTCCTCAAAAATCGTAGTATCCGGTTCATAGCGCACTCCTTTCTGTTATTGAATTTTAGACATATACAGCGTAATGACGCCGTTTTTATCGAGTTTCATATAGGTCATATAGCCGTCTTTCCGTTCCAAATCTTTCTGACGGTCGGTCATGCAGTTAGAGATTTCCAACTGGTTCCGTTCGATGACTGCCAAACTGATTTCCGGGAAAAAGCTGCGGGCGAAGCGGATGAGTTCTTTAGATAAGTTCATCCCTTCGATGGGACGCCCTTCCAGTAAAGCCTGCCGCGTGTCTTTCAGCTGGTTGATATGGCGCTGGGGCACAGTCCGGGCTGGTCCGGCATGAAAAGCTTCGGGGCGGCGGTTTTCGCGAAGGATGGCATACCATTCATCCATGACTTCGGCAATGGACGGCTCATATTTACATCGTTTTAGCAAGCGATGCAAAAGAGATTCCGCTTCCTTCGCCGTCATCGTTTCGGGCAGCATTTCTTCGAGCATCTTCAGCTTGTAGTCGTTGCAGTTTTTCTCTCCGGGCCTCGCGTAACACCGCATCAATGTGCTCGTAACATTCTCTCTGCTTACGTTCATATTCATCTTCCTTTCTCATGGGCCGTCCATTGCTGTTCTTTAAAATGGCCTGAATATACCGAATGTTATTGACTTTATTTTCATGGGCCAGTTCGATAGCGATACAGGTTGCCTCGCTGCCCCACATTTTCTCTAAATCAATGAGCTTCTTGGCGAATTCTCCCTGCATGGGTCCGAAAAGCTCCTGGTATTTCTGTACCGAGGCGTAGTCACGCATTGCTTTCGGCGTCGTCACAGGTTCACCGTCATAGACCGACGTTTCTTCTGCCGCAGGGGGATTTCCGTCGGATGTCGCCGCTTCTGCTTCTGATTCTTCCGGCGGATTCATCGTTTCCGTCACGACAGGCGCCGCATCCACTGAGCTATCTTCCGGCTGAGATTGACGCTGCCTCTCACGGTAGCGCTGTACCCGTTCGCGCGTCTGTTCCCGCCGCTTCTCGTCGCGTTGGAAATCCTGCAGCTCATCCCAGATGGCAATGCGGATAAGACCGCTTTCGTCGCGTTCGATGAGTTCCAGTCTTTCCAGCAATGCCAGTCCTTTTTCAATGAAGGGCCGGCGGCGGTGCAGGCATTTGGCAATGAGCTGCGTCGTCATGGCTTCCCGACCCGATACGTAGACATACCCGTTGTCGTTAATCGTTCCGGCCATATCCTTCAAGAAAAACCAAAATACGATGTATGAATCGCCGTTAGGTTGGTTTATCAAGAATAAGATACGGGGATCTGAGAATAAGCCGGTCCTGGTTTTCAGCCATTGCAGTCGTTTCATTGCTAGCACCTCTTTCTGCATCTTGGGGTTTGTCTTTCTGAATTACCCCTCTACTTATATAAGACAAAAAAAACGCCAATCGTCCGAACTTTTTTTATCTTTTTTTGCCAAAAGGCTGCTTTTTCAATTTATCTTTTACGGCATAAAAGTCATATTGCATTTTTTTGTTTATTATTTTCTATTCAGCATCGATTAATATTAGATAAGCCATTTGAAATCATTAAGTTTTTATGTATTTTACTATAACTTTTTTCTCCTCTCTTCTTTTTCTTTTCTAGTCTTATAAAGGTAACGCGTTACACTTTCGCCATTGGATGTCTGAAAATGTGATTGCTAAGCCATTCATGTTATTTTGTATTGAGTCATAAACAGCCCAAAAAAGGGCTTGTCGCATGACGACAAGCCCTTTTAAGTTGTTAGTGGCTAGCAGTTAGTTGTTATCGGATAGATTTAAATTTAAAGGTTTTCGCTGAAAACTACAAATTCTGTACTACAAACTATGAAGAGAAAGAGCCCGCACATGATAAATGTAACGGGCTCTAAAAAATTATTAAACCTCTCCGGCTCTGCGGGCCACCTCTCCTATGAGGAGAGGCATTTATAAGACGTCGACCAGGAGTTTTAGGATCAAATTGGCTTCGTGGCCGGCGCAGATGGCGACTCTGGGGGCCATGAGGCCGCGGCCGGGTTTGGCGTTCCTTGTCTGGTCGCCGCAGATGTAGAAGTGGCTGGTGATTTTTTTTGTTTCGATGGCGTTGCTGTCGCCGTAGCCGGCCATGCCTGAGGCGGAGACGATGTATTTATCGGGACATTGTTCCAGGATGGTGTGGACGAGCATGGTCTTGGCATCGGGGTTGTCGAAGGCCTCGCAGATGACCTGGTCGTCTTTCAGGATGGTCAGCACGTTGTCTTCAGTGAGGCGGACGAAGTCCGTGCGGACGTCGATGAAGGGATTGATGTCGGCAATCTGCCGGGCCAGGGCGTCGGTCTTGCGCTGGCCCAGGTCGCGGACCATGTAGGACTGGCGGTTGAGATTGCTGGCATCGACGGTATCGAAGTCGATGAGGTGCAGATGGCCGACACCGGTCCGGGCCAGGTAGACGGCGGCGTTGGACCCCAGGCCGCCGAGGCCGCAGATGGCGACGCGGCCGGCGCTGACTTTCTGGTGGACTTTCGGCGTATGGCGGGAACACATCATGCCTTCCAGGGCTTCTTTCGGCGGCAGGCGGTCTTTGGGGATGAAATAGATTTCATCGCCCTCTTTCAAGGCTAAGTTCTCTGTCGTGGCAAAGCCGTTGACGATGATGATTTCCTGACCGCTGCCGTAGGCGGCTTTCAGGTCTTCCAGGTGGTCACAGGGACAATTCATTTTCTTTCCATTCAATACTAACTGCATGGTATACACCCCTCGTAACAAAATAAAAACGCACGACGTCTGACACCTTAGGTGGTGTCCCCGTCGTGCGTCTTGTTCTTATATCCTTAGTGTAGCTGTTTTTACAGCCCCTGTCAATCTTTCTTTTCGGCCTGGGCCCCTTCCTTCAAGCGTTTGAGCTGGCGCTGTTCTTCCGGTGGAAGGGATACGCCGCAGCAGCCGCCGCTGGAATTGCTGGCATAGCCTTTAAAGACTTCAGAGACGATATTCTTAACTTTTTTCACCGATTCAACAACCATGAGAAGCCCTCCTTTTTTGAAATTCAAGGCCGTCGAACAAAATCGCCAGCCTGGCAGACCGCAAAGCATTCCATTTATACGGTAACGGATAGCACCACACGTCTGTGGCGGGCGCCCCACGTGGTCGCCCCTACAGTTATTATAGCAGGAAAGGCTTCCATTGTAAATAATATCAACGGATAATTTTTATTAATTATTTGTCATCAGCGGCCGTCGGGCCATACCAGGGTGATCTGGCCGCTGGTTCTTGTCGCTTTGAGGTCGATGACGCGCTGGTTCGAGGAACCGCGGAAGTAGAGGCCCGGGTCTTTCAGGTCGTCGACGAAGGGGCCGTCGACGAGGACGTCACAGACGTCCAAGAGGGCTTTTTTCTGCGGGTCCTGGATGATTTCGTCATAGGTGAAGCCCGAGTAGACCCAGACCGATTTATCGGGCATGGCTTGTTTGACGTTTTGGACGATCTGCGTCAGGCCGTCGGTGTTTTCCATGGGTTCCCCGCCCAGGAGGGTCAGGCCGCTGTTGGTCGGGGCGCTGAGCCAGGACAGGAGCTGTTCCATTTCCTTGTCCGTCCATTCCTGTCCGGCCCTGGGGTCCTGGTATTCCGGGTTGAAACAGTTGAAGCAGTGGCGTGAGCAGCCGGTGACGAAAATCGTCGAGCGGATGCCCGGTCCATTGGCAATGTCATATTGCCGCATCTGTGCATAATGCAAGTCAAGTCACCTCTTAGATATGGAGGACGCGGTTCTTGATTTCCTGCGTCCGCCCTTCGTTCCAGAAATTTTCACCCAAATAGCCGCAGGTCCGGCGGATGACGGTCAATTTGTTGCGGTCTTTGTTGTGGCAGCGCGGGCATTCCCATTCGTTGTCGTCGTTGAGGATGATTTCGCCGTCAAAGCCGCATTCATGGCAGTAGTCCAGTTTGGTATTGAATTCGCCGTACGTGATGTGGTCGTAGATGTACTGGACCATGGTCAGGACGGCCGGGATATTATGGGTCATGTTGGGGATTTCGGCATAGCTGATGCAGCCGCCTGTCGATTTGTCTTCAAAGTCGGCTTCAAAGGAGAACTTGTCGAAGACGTTGATCGGTTCGCGGACGTCGACGTGATAGCTGTTGGTATAGTAGCCTTTGTCGGTGACGTCGGGGATGGAGCCGAAGCGGGCCTTGTCGATTTTGCAGAAGAGGTTGGTCAGGTTTTCTGCCGGCGTACCGTAGAGGGCGAAGCCGATGTTCGTTTCCTTCCGCCACTTCTTAATGTGGGCGTTGAGGTCGTCCATGATGCACATGGCGAATTTCCGGCCTTCCGGCGCCGTGTGCGAGCAGTGCTTGGTCAGTACCGTCGCTTCGTAGATGCCGATGTAGCCCAGGGACAAGGTCGCATAGCCGCCGTAGATGAATTTTTTAATGGTTTCGCCGGGCTTCAGGCGGGCAATGGCGCCGTACTGCCAGTGGATAGGCGATACGTCGGACGTGATGCGCTTGAGGAGGTCGACGCGCAGGAGCAGGGCTTTTTTGCAGAGTTCCAGGCGCTTGTCGAGGATCTGGAAGAATTTTTCTTCGTCGCCGTCGGCGAGGATGCCGATCTGCGGCAGGTTGAGGGAGACGACGCCCATGTTGAAGCGGCCGTCGAACTGGTAGTTGCCCTTTTCATCTTTCCAGGGGCTGAGGAAGGAGCGGCAGCCCATGGGGCTGAAGACGTTGCCTTCATAGGATTCGCGCATCTTCTTGGCCGAAATATAGTCGGGATACATGCGTTTCGCCGTACATTCAGCGGCCAGCTTGGTCAAATAGAAGTACGGGCTGCCTTCGCGGACGTTGTGTTCGTCCAGGACGTAAATGAGTTTCGGGAAGGCCGGCGTGACGTAGACGTTGGCTTCGTTCTTGATGCCCTGGATGCGCTGGCGCAGCAATTCTTCGTCGATGAGGGCCGCTTCCCTGGCGTATTCGTAATCCGGCTGGAAATACATGAAGAGCGTGACGAACGGTGCCTGGCCGTTGGTCGTCATGAGGGTGTTGATCTGGTACTGGATGGTCTGGATGCCGTCCTTGATTTCCTTCTTCGTCCGCTTCCAGGCGATTTCTTCGGCCTTTTCCATATCCGGTTCGATGCCGTAGATTTCGCGCTGTTCTTCGACGACGGCTTTCATGTACTTCTTGAAGGACTTGCGGACGTACGGTGCCAGGATGCGGTCGATGCCGTTGATGGACTGGCCGCCGTACTGGCCGCTGGCGACCTGGGCGATGATCTGCGTCGTCACCGTGCAGGCGACCTGGAAGGATTTCGGCGTATCGATTTTCTTGCCGTTGATGACCGTACCATTGGCCAGCATGTCTTCCAGGTTGATGAGACAGCAGTTGAACATGGGCTGAATGATGTAGTCCATGTCGTGGAAATGGATGGCGCCGCTGTCGTGGGCCTGGACGATGTCGGCCGGGATCAGTTTGCGGCGGGCAATGTCCTTGGACACTTCGCCGGCGATGAGGTCGCGCTGCGTCGATACGACGTGGCCGTTCTTATTGGAGTTTTCGTCGAGGACTTCCAGGTTGGTGTTGTTCAGCAGGCCAAAGACATCGTCGTCGGTCGTATTGGTCTGGCGCTTGAAGGCCTGGATGGTCTTGTAGTTTTCGTAAGCCCTGGCCGTGGCCGGATTGTTGTATTTCAACAAACGGTAGTAGACCTGGTCTTCGATGGCGTAAATGGTCAGGTCCTTCTGGATGGAAGCAGCATACGCTTCGATTTCACCGGCAATCTTGGCAGCCTGCCCTTCTTCGTAAATACCGCTGCTGCTGTTCATGGCCTTTTCAATCGCTACGGTGATCTTATCTCGATTGAAGGGCACTCGTTCTCCATTGCGCTTGATTACTTCTAACATATGTCTACCTCCACAGTATATAGTATACAAATTGTACATTTTCCCATACCTGCTACAAGATATATGGTACAGGGTCCGTTTTTCACATGCCCTATGATACTATATATAGTAGCGAATGTCAACGTGTACATACTCCATCATGTTGTGGACAAGTTAAGGTTAGTTTTTATCAAAATGGCTGGCAGGCCTTGAAAGGACAACACAAGAGCTGCGCTTTTATAGACGCAGCCCTTGTGTATAACTAGCAAAAATTTTCTTTTAATCCAGATTCAGGAGGTCGCGCACGACGGCACCGGCCAGGATCATGCCCGCCGTCGACGGGACAAAGGAAATGCTGCCCGGACTGGGGCGCACTTCATCGCTGTCCGAGAAGGGTTTATGCGGGACTTCCGTCGAATAGGCCACCTTGATGCGGCGGATACGGCGCTTCTTCAGTTCCCGGCGCATGATCTTGGCCAGGGGATCGACGCTGGTCTTTTCGATGTAATCGAGCTGGAAATATTCCGGATGGAGCTTATTCCCGGCCCCCATGGAGGACACGACGGGGATGCCGCTGTGATAGGCTTCGTCGATGATGGCGATTTTGGCGCTCATCGTATCGACGGCATCGACGACGTAATCGACCCCGGAATGGGCGATGAAGCCCTGATGGCTTTCAGGCAGATAGAACGTCGCATGGGTCTCGACGTCGATGTCGGGATTGATGGACAAGAGGCGTTCCTTCATGACTTCGACTTTCGGCCGGCCAATGGTCTGGACCGTCGCCCCGAGCTGGCGGTTGACATTGGACGGGTCGAAGACGTCGGCATCGACCAGGATGAGATGGCCCACACCGGCCCGGCCCAGGGCTTCGACGACGGCTGAGCCGACGCCGCCGACGCCGAAGATGAGGACCTTTTTCGTATCTAATTCGTCCACCTTATCCTGGCCGATGAGGCGGGCTGTCCGCTGGGTATATTCTTTCTTCATGGCCTAGCGCTCCGGAATGATTTCCAGCCAGTAGCCGTCGGGGTCGACGATGAAATAAATGCCCATGGCCGGGTTCTGATAGACGACGCAGCCCATGTCTTTGTGCTTGGCCAGGGCCGCATCCATATCCTTGACGGCAAAGGCCGTGTGGAATTCGTTTTCGCCGAGGTTATACGGTTCCTTGCGGTCTTTGAGACAGGTCAGTTCCAGCTGGAAGTCGGACACGCCGTCGCCGAGATAGACGATGGTGAAATCCGGGTTCTCGATGCGGCTGACTTCGGTCAGGCCCAGGGCTTCTTTGTAGAAGTCCATGCTGCGCTGGAGATTCAAAACGTTGAAATTGGTGTGCTTAAAGGTGAATTGCATAGTACTACCCCCTTTTTATTTATTGGTTCTCTTCCTGCCAGCCCTTGGATACGTCGACCCATTCCCTGGCATGGGAATAGGTTTCCAGTTCGGGCAGTGTCAGTTCGATGGCACTGTTGGCGGTGCCGCAGGCCGGAAAGACGGTCTGGAAGCGCTTGAGCGATTCGTCCAGGAAGACGTCGACGCCTTCGTTGATGGCGAAAGGACAGACGCCGCCGACGGGATGGCCGATGAGCCGTTCCACGTCGCCGGCCTTGATCATGGTCGCCTTCTTGTGGAACCGTTCTTTGAACTTATGATTGTCCACGCGGGCATCACCGGCAAAAAGGACCAGGATCGGATGGTCGCCGATGAGGAAAGACATGGACTTGGCAATGCGCCGGCCTTCCGTATGAAGGGCGGCCGCCGCTTCTTCGACAGTCGCACTGGACTGGTCGAGTTCCATGACCCGGTCTGCCATCCCCCACCGGGCAAAATAGTCGCGTACTTTTTGAATAGACACGTTGCTCCCCCTCTCAATTCGTTATAATCGTATTATATACTAATCACGGTCCTCAGGCAAACTCAAAGGACGACGTACTGCCCCGGTCGGTCTTGTGGACGGCCAGGCGGGCGTCGATGCGTTCCTTCAGTTCCGGTACGTGGGAGATGATGCCGACCAGGCGGCCGCCGCTGCGCAGGGACGCCAGGGTCTTCAGGGCATAATCCAGGGTTTCACCGTCAAGGGTGCCGAAGCCTTCGTCGATGAACATCGTATCCAGGTGGATGCCGCCGGAATACGCCTGGACGACGTCGGCCAGGCCCAGGGCCAGGGAGAGGGACGCCAGGAAGGTTTCGCCGCCGGACAGGGTGTTGGCCGGCCGGGCATAGCCCGTGTAGTTGTCGTAGACTTCGATGTCCAGGCCGATTTGTTTGACCCGCTTGTCGTCCCACGAACGGGAGCGCTGCAGGCTGTAGCGCTGGCGGCTCATGCCCTGCAGGCGGCCGTTGGCGGCGGCCAGGACTTCGTCGAGGAGGGCACCGAGGACGTAGCGTTCAAAATTGATGCCCGTCTGCTTACCGGCGATGAGTTCATAGACGGCGCCGACGGTCTTATACTCTTCCGTCAGGTCCCGGCCTTCCTGCTGCAGGGCGGCCAGGGCGGCTTTGCTCTGCTGCCAGCGCTGATACTGCGCGGTCAGGCTTCCCTTTTCTTCGACTAAGGCCTGGCTGGCTTTTTCGGCTTCGTCCAAGGCCGTACGGGCTGCTGCCACGTCGGGCCGGGGCTGGCTGCCGATGGCCTTTTCTTCCTGGGCCAACTGGCCCTGTACTTGCTGGACCTGGGTGTCGTACTGGCGGACGGCCGCTTCCAGTTCCGGGATCTGGCCGACTGCAGCCTGCATGGCCCGGCAGGCCTTGACGCTCTCGAAACCGGCTGCCACGACGCGGTCCCGCAGGGCCTGGACACCCTGGCTGAAGCGGTCCCGCAGCACTTCGACCTGGTGCTGCCAGTTCTGCGCTTCCTGCTGCTGCTTGGCAGCCTGGCGTTCGCCGGCGACGACGGCGTCGCGGTACTGCTGCAAGTCC
>ERZ791897.722-NODE-722-length-20688-cov-5.573547_pt1 | contig 20688 bp, 23 predicted proteins | sample MGYA00510152_ERZ791897 | MGnify/ENA primary metagenome ERZ791897 (study PRJEB30046, sample SAMN00792050) | human gut metagenome | study: EMG produced TPA metagenomics assembly of the A metagenome-wide association study of gut microbiota in type 2...
CTCCCACTTCAAGCGTTAAGAACCGTTAGGTTTAGCTAAGTGGTGAGTAGTTCACGAATGCAATATTATTTGTGCATAGCTTTGAGTTGCTTTCATCAATAACTTTGCAAATTGTTCTTGTTCTTCTTTGCTTAGTCCTGCTACTGACTTTTGACTGACGCTATTCGTAATTTCATCGATTTTAGGCATTATTTCCAAAGCTTTTTGTGTTGGATAAAGTTCAGATTGCCTACGATCTTCATTAGAAATTCGCTTTTCAATCCAACCTTCTTTGACTAACTTATTAATTTGTTTAGTCACTATACTTTGTTCACGCATAATAGCCGTAATAAAGTAAGCCTGATTAATCCCTGGATGTTGTACTAGCAACGGTAAATAAAAGAAATTCGTTTCATTTAATCCTAAAGGTTCTAACTCTTGCTTTAAATCATGACGTAATTGTCGATTAAATATCGCCGTATAGCGTTCGATATCTGCAATCATCTAACTTTCCTTTCTTTTGCTCATGTAAGCTAAGAAAATACATAGATAAGCTACAATCAAAATTACTGTAAAACTAAATGCCAAGCGTGTACCGCTGACTAAGTTTCCTGGTAAATCTGATAAAACGACCATCAATGTAACAGAAACTGCCCCAGAAATTTGGCGCAAAGCATTGTTTAACGCTGTGGCATGACTGATATCTGTGTGAGGTACATCTAAGAACGCTTCGGAAACTGCTGGTGAAAAACAAAAAGCATTTCCTGCTAAACGCACTGCATAAGCAACAGTCAAGACCCATACCGGTGTTTCATTAGTCACAAATACCAACGGAACACTAGCTATAATCATCAAGAAAAACCCAATTGGAATCAAAAACTTAGGACCTTTTGCATCGTAAATCTTACCTACAAAAGGTGCTAAAACAGCATTGACAATTGCCCCTGGCAACAAGATCATCCCAGATTCCATACTACTTACGTGACTAACTCCTTCAGCAAAGATCGGAATCATTTGTTCTGTTCCCAACAAGACCATAAATGCACAAATCCCTACTAACGTCATCATTCTAAACGAACGATACTTAACGATTTGGACTTTGAGCATTGGATGCTTCAATTTTAATTGTCGTTTGACAAAGATTACGACTAATATTATTCCGACAACAAACATTATCAAGCCGTTTATGATGTTTTCAATCATTACCGTCAAACTTGCTAACGCCAAGCCACTACCAGCTAACGATAACAATACAGAAACAAAGTCAATTTTAATATCTTTAGGCTCTGAGAAATTTGGAAAAATAAAATATCCAAGTACAAAAATTGCAATCATAATTGGTACAAAGATAATAAATAACCATTGCCAAGGTAAATATTCTAAAATCGCACCTGACAACGTAGGTCCAATCGCTGGGCCTGTCGCAATGATTAATGCTGACATTCCTAGAATCGAACCGCGTTTTTCTGGTGGGTAAATCGAAATCATCGTCGTCATTTGAAACGACATCAAAATCCCACCGGCACATGCTTGAACTAGACGTGCTAACAACAACGTATTAAAGTTAGTTGCTATGCAGCCTAAAAATGTCCCAACAATAAATGTCCCAATCGTCCCTAAAAAGACCGTGCGATTTTTAAATTTTTCATACATATTAGACGACAATGGGGTGACGATCCCAATGATTAAAGTATAACCGGTCGTCAGCCATTGTGCTGCGGTTAATTTTACATTCATTTCATTTTGAATTACTGGTAGAGCCGTTACCATCATCGTTTGGCTGGTTAAACTAACAAAAGTCGATGCTAAAAGCAAAACTGTCACAAGCAAACGAATCTTTGGATTAATTGTTTTTGAAATATTTGCCAAATTCTCTTCCTCCTCAATAAAATAATATACCAATCAATATTAAATGCATTTGCATTTAAAGTCAAGTTGATATCAAAAAATCCACCCGTGTTTATACACTAGGTGGTTTTATGCAATCTAAATAGTTTTGCTGGGCGTCCAGGACGTTGTTGATTAGCCGTGCCAATTTCTTCAAACAAATGCCCGTGTGTTTTTTTGAAATTCGAATTATCGATGGCTTCTAGTTTTGTCATTAAAAAGCTGGCATAGACACTGCGCGCTTCTTTTAAGGTAAACTCATTACCTAATATCAACAAAATATTAGGTTGATAATCTAGCTTGTTACGAATTCGCAAACTAGCAACCTTAAAAATCCATTCATGATCAAAAGCCAAATGAGTAGGATCAGCGGCTACTTTAGGAGCCCTTTGATAATATTGCTCTTCTGTCAACGATAAGGCTGCTTCAAACGCTAACTTCCCATTTTGTAGGCAATACCCAGCTTGGTTAAACGAAAAACTAAACCATTTGGCATCACTTGCTCCATACCCTGCTTTTAACGGTGGCATCTCCGGTAAAAACGTCATGTAAGCCAACGACAAGGTCCGATTTTGGCCCTTGGCACCGGGTGCTCGCTTAGGATGCGTGAAGGTGGCCAGCTGTTCGGTATGCACCGCCGATAAATCTAGACCGATTTTTTCTCTTACTAGGCGTAAAGCCGCTTGATCTGCACTTTCTTCGCTTCGTAAATACGTTTCTGGTAAGGCCCAACGTCCTTGACAAGGTGTATGTGCTCTTTTTAGCAACAACAAATACACTTGATTCGTTGACCGATCAAAGCTCCAAATCAAATTAACAATATTAATAAACGGTCGTTCAAGTATTACTTGTGTCATACGTGCTCTCCTTACCTAATATTAATTTCATTATACTGTTTTTTAGATATTTTTCTATACTTTTCCTTGCACAAATCTGTTACACTAAAGACAAATTAAATACTAAAGAGGTATTACAATGTATAATTTAATTCCAGATGATATGGCGCAAGTCGAACAAAAACTCGCTTGGCTTAAGGCAAACGGCTTTGAAGAAGCAACTAAAGAAGAAGTTTTGCTAAAAACTACACTCGAAGGCGTTAGTGCAATGTTTGAAGACGCATTGGAAGGCCCATATTGGGACATCACTTGGCAAGAAAGTGATCAAGTCTTAAACGTTACTGGTATCATTGGCGAAACACTTGGTCAAATCAAACCGCGTGAAGGCTTTGCTACATTTTCCGAAGATTTTGCTGCCAATTCAATTCTTTATTGGCGTAATTTATCTAGCCAAGTCGCAACCATCGTTGGAGGAGATTAAAAAAGCGTGAAATGGACTTTTTGTTCATTTCACGCTTTTTTATACTTCTTGACCATCAATTTTAAAGAAAATTTCAGGGAACTCTTTAGCAGCATCTTTACCTTGCATGAAGTCTAGGGCATCATATCTGATTTTGGTGAAATCTACACCTTGATCTTTAGCCGCAAAAATGCAACCACAATAGCATTGCCGATAAATATCGTATTCGTTACACATCTCAACTGAGCGTGCATAACCGCCATTTTTCTTGAAATCACTTGGTAAATAATGCGCTGTATAAAATTTTTGGACTTCAATCCCGACTTGATTGATAACTTGCGAATTTTTATGAGGACTGATTGTCAAGGCACTACCAAAATAATCAAAGCCTAATTCAACAGCCTTTTTAGCCACCGCATCTAAGCGATAATCAAAGCATGCCGCACAACGTTTGCCCCCCTCAGGTTCTTTTTCAAATCCACGCACTTTTTGAAAGTATTCTTGGGGTTTATATGCAGCTGCCAAAAATTGAACATTATTACCTGTTTTTTCATTAAAATCATGAATGAATTTTTGTTGCACGTATTCTCTGCGATAATATTCTTCACGCGGATGAATATTTGAATTAGCAAAATAAACGGTAATATCACAATATTTCGTCAAATATTCTAATGTATACGTACTACAAGGGGCACAACAACTATGCAACAAGAGTTTAGGACGTTTAGTTTGTTTTTGCCAGTCTTGTGTCATCTTTTGCATGACTTTATCGTAGTTGATTTTTTGGTTAGGATTCATCTTAGCCAAAATATCGTTGATATCGATTACGTCACTCATCTAATTTATCCTTTCTGTGCTGATTTCTTTATCAGTTTACCGCTAAAAATCATTCAAGACAAGTTTTGCTTTCTAGCTTATAATAGATTTAACTTGTAATAAGAAACGAGGAAAACGATGAAAATAAAAGTTATCTTAATCAGTGGTTGCATTTGGTTTGTAACTTTATGTGTCTTATTTTTTAGTATCAATTATCTTTTAAACGCAACTCCTAGCACCTTTGCTTTATTTGGCCTATTTTTTATCAATTTTTTGCTAATTAGTGCTTGTATCTCTACAATAACAATCGCCATCCTTTATATGTGGCGCAAATTACGTTCACAAAAACCTCCTACTGATAAGCAATAACTAAAGCATAATTTGCTAATCTAGGCACATTTCTTATATAATAGGAACATTGTTAATACTTTTTTAAGAAAGGTGGGGCATTTTTTCGTGGATGGAAATGTCTGGAGTTTAATCGGCGTTTTAATCGTAATTATCGGTTTTGCTCTTAAACTTGACTCAATTTTAATTGTTGTCGCATCATTAATTGTAACTGCTTTAGTTAGTGGAATGGGAATCACAACAATGCTAGAAACATTAGGTAGCAGTTTTGTCGCTAACCGTGGAATGGCAATCTTTATCATAATCATGCTTGTTACCGGTACGCTTGAACGTAACGGTCTAAAAGAATCTGCTGCGCGCATGATTAAGCATGTTAAACGTGTTAATAATAGTATGATTATGATTATTTATGGCGTTTTTAGAACCGTCTTTGCTGCATTTAACGTTAGTTTTGGCGGTGTAGCTGGTTTTGTCCGTCCAATCGTTTATCCAATGATGGAAGGAACCATCGAGTCTAAAAACTTACCTGATAATGAAGAATATTTCGAAGAACTTAAAGGTATGTCTTCTGCCATGGAAAACACTGCTTGGTTTTTTGGACAAAACTTATTTATCGGTGGAGCCGGTGCTTTATTAGTCCAATCTACCCTCAAAAGCCTAGGATTTGATGTTAGCCTCGTTGAATTAATGACAGTCGAAATCCCAGTGGCTTTAGTTGCTTTACTGGTCGCAAGTGCTTATGTGTACTTTAAAGACAAACGCTTGATGAAAAAATATTACGGTATTACTAAGGAGGATGACAAATGACATTTTTTACTGATCCTCAAATTTTACTAAGCGACAAACTACTAGAACTCGTCTACATAGTTATGGGACTAATCGCTTTTTTCTTGGGTGTGCATAACTTCATTGATAAATCTAATCCACATCGCATTGGCACAGGAATTTTTTGGAGTGCATTAGGGATTGTAATTGGTGCAGGACGCTTTTTGACTCCTTTGACAAACGGTGTCTTGATTATCATCATGACATTACCTGCAATCTTTAAACGTGTTAGCAAAGGCCATACACATACAGCTAGTAAAGACTACATGTATCAAATGGCCGACAAGATTGGCAATAAAGTCTTCATTCCCGCGTTGTGCATCGGTGTTGTTGCTATCTTAACAGCTTTATTTACCAATCTAGGCGCTTTAGTTGGGGTTGGCTTAGGTGTTATTTTAGCAATGATTATCTTGATGATTTTATCAAAAGACAACAAACCGCATGTCTTTTTAGAAGATTCATTTGATATGTTAGCAACTGTGGGGCCATTATCAATGTTACCTATGCTTTTAGCATCTTTAGGTGCCGTGTTTACCCAAGCAGGCGTTGGCAAAATCATTTCTAATGCAGTCAGCAGTATCGTTCCTACCGGCAATGTCAATATCGGTATTATCTTATACGCTTTAGGCATGGTAATCTTTACCATGATTATGGGAAATGCATTTGCAGCCATTACGGTGATGACTGTCGGGATTGGTGCGCCATTTGTCTTAAACCAAGGAGCCGATCCTGCTTTAGTTACAATGGTAGCATTAACTTGTGGTTTTTGTGGTACTTTACTTACTCCAATGGCTGCCAACTTCAACATCGTTCCCGTTGCCATTTTAGAAATGAAAGATAAATACGGTGTTATTAAAAATCAAGCTCTAATCGCAATTGTGATGTTGATTTTACAAATTTGTTATATGATCTTTTTCAAATAATTTTAGAAAGGATGTTTTTTTATGAAAGTTTTAGTTACTGGTTTTGATCCTTTTGGTGGTGAAAAGGTTAACCCTGCTTTTGAAGCAGTTAAACTTTTGCCAGACACCATTGCTGGTGCTCAAATTGTCAAAGTCGAAATCCCAACAGTATTTGGCAAAAGTGGTCAAACACTTGAACAAGCCATCGATAAACATCATCCTGGTGTCGTTGTTTGCGTTGGTCAAGCAGGTGGCAGAGCTAGCGTTTCATTTGAACGGGTAGCCATCAATTTGATTGAAGCACGCATCCCTGATAATGAAGGCAAACAACCACTCGGTTGTCTAATCAAAGAAGACGGCGCTAATGCTTACTTCACATCATTGCCATTAAAAGCGATGGTGCAAAAAACACATGAAGCTGGGTTACCCGCATATATTTCCTATACTGCTGGAACTTTTGTTTGCAACGAATTAATGTATTCTTTACTATACTTAATCGAAAACAAGTATCCAGATATTCGCGGTGGCTTTATCCATGTACCTTTTGCGCCTGAACAAGTCATCAATAAAGCCGTGGAAACTCCATCAATGCCACTTGAAGCCATTGCTAAATCATTAGAACTAGCCATTCAAGCCGCAGTGGAAAATCCAACTGATATCACAGATTTAAAAACAGGGACTACACACTAAAAAAATTAGCCAACAACACAAAATGTGCTTTTAGGTGGGATAATCTCCACTATTAGTCCATGTGTCGGTTGGCTATTTTTTTACGATCTTTTTTAATTTTATTATGTATTAATTAACCAAAAAAATGAATAGAATCTTTTAACCATATCGCAAGATTCTATTCATTTCAATCTATATTATTGATTAGCCTGTAATCTTTTCAATTTTTTTATCTAACAACTCTAACATCGTTTGAAAATGTTCCAATTGAGCAACAATTTGTTTTCGCTGTGCTATTAAAATTTGTTTACGAATCGCTAGGGTCTCGCTACCTTGTTGCGATAACTTAGTGTATTCTAAGAGTGCTTCGATTGAAATTCCGGCAACACGCATACATTTAACATATTCAATCTGCTGTAATTGTTGCTCAGTATAATCACGATATCCACTTGAATTACGAGACACATCTGTAATTAAACCAACTTTTTCCCAATAACGTAAAGTATCTTTTGAAATTTGCGTTTCTTGACTAACTTGTTTAATGTTCATAAAAACCCCTTTCATTTACTATTCTAAACCTTAGAGTTAACTTTAAGGCAACTTAGAAAAGTCTAAATTAATCACTTTTTCAAAAGAGAATTGCCCATCTTCAAAACTAAACTTAAAAATTGCACAGTTACCAATTTTTCCGCCTGTATACGGTTTAAGTTCATCTGTTTTTAGACAATATCGTAAGAAGTTCGCACATGCACCCCCATGAGATACTGCCAAAATAGTCGTATGTGTCTCATTTTGCATAATCCTAGTTAACGTCTTACCTAAACGTTGCTTGACTTCTTCTTGATCTTCACCGCCATATTGAACAAAAAAATCACGATATGGCAGCTTAGGGTTTAGACATTCATCTTTTCCTTCAAAAGCTCCAAAATTCCACTCTTTCAAGCCCTTTTCTCGTTGATAGGGTAATTTACCTTCAGTTACAATTTCAAGTGTATCACTAGCACGTTCAGACGTTGAACAATAGCCATAGTCAAATTCAATTTGTTGCTCTTTAAAATACTTGCCAGCAACTTTGGCTTGTGCAATTCCTTTAGACGTCAAGGGTGAATCGCACCAACCTTGGATTTTATGTTGAACATTAAATAATGTTTCACCATGTCGCATTAAATAAAGATACTTTACCATTGCTTTTGCCTCCTATCAATGATAAATTTCTTTGGCTAAATTAAAGGCTGACCACGCTTTAGGCCATCCAACATAAAAAGCTAAATGTGTAATTAACGCACTAATTTCATCTTTTGTTACACCATTTTCCTTGGCCATTTTTAAATGTGGCTCAACTTGAGCAAAGTTACCTCCGCTAATTAAGGCACTCAAAGTTAACATACTGTGTAATTTAGGCGATAGAACCGTTTCATCAGCCCAAACTTCTCCGAATAAAAGATCATCATTATAGTGCGCAAATTGTGGGGCAAAGTCTCCTAATTGTTGGTGTCCTGCTGTTTGTTTTTTCATCTAAAACCCTCCTTAATCTAAAAAGTCGACAGATTCGAGCCATTCGCTAGTCCCTTTAGTAATTGCAACATGTGCAAACCAACTATCTTTAGTTGCACCGTGCCAATGCTTAATTCCTTCAGCAATATAGACAACATCACCTGGCAGTAATTTTTTAGCCGGTGCTCCTTCTTCTTGATACCAACCTTGACCTGCTGTTACCAATAACAACTGATAACCATCATGATGTATATGCCAATTATTACGACATCCTGGTTCAAAGGTTACATTGGCAACTTGCATTCCCTCTTTTGTGAGTGTTGCTAGTTCATTTAAATAACTGTTTTTATTGAAAAATTGAGCATAATCCTGATTTTCATGCCCCATTCCAAAAATATTTTGTTGTTTAAAATTTGTTTCCATTATTTACTCACCTCGCAACTTAATTCTACTTCCTCGATAAAATGATGTAAAATACTTATAACGAATACTAAATTATACATTTTAAGCATGGATAGAGGTAAAAAATGGAAACACGTCTACTTAAATATTTTCTCGTAACCGCACATACCGGTAATATTACTAAAGCTGCTAATTTATTACACATTACCCAACCGACTTTATCACGTCAATTGCAAGATTTGGAAAACCAACTCCAAACAGCTCTTTTCGTTCGGCAAAAATCTGGTATTGTCCTAACTCCTGCTGGACTCATTTTTCAAAAAAGGGCTAATGCTATGTTGGCTTTTTTGGAAGAAACCAAAAATGAATTAAGCTCTCTAAAACAACAACCTACTGCCACTTTACGCTTAGGAATTGTTGAATCAAGTATCAGCTACTTAGTAACCGACTTAATTGCACAATTTCAAAAAAGATATCCCTTAGTTAAGTTTTCGTTATACGATGCAGATGGCGATGATTTAAAAGAAAAACTTGATAACAACCAATTAGATTTAATTTTCTTAATCCGACCAATTGAAGCTGAGAAATATCATTTTTTCAGCTTACCAGCTACTGAGCAATGGGGCGTTTACCTTGCAAAAAACGATCCTTTAGCAACTAAAAAACAACTTCAACCCCAAGATTTAAAAAATCATCGGGTTCTCTTACCCCGCCGCAAAATTGTCCAAGATGAACTAGATTTAATTTTAAAAGAAGCTGACTTAAATATCGCTGGCTATATCAATCTCGGCGCTAATGGCATACTATTAGTGAAAAAACATCATTATGCCTTAGTAAGTATCGCCAGTTTACAAAAATTAATCAATCCATCTCAGCTAACTTTTGTCACCTTTGAACCTAAGTTAACGAGCGGACACGTGGTTGCTTGGTCTAAACAAAAAGAACCTAGCCAAATTTTGCAAAGGTTCCTTAAATTTATTAACGATAATATAAAAAATAACGATCAGACTTACACTCAAGGACTTACAAATGCTCATAAATGATACTTCTCTTAGTATCTGATAACATCTGCAAACTCCTTAGTGAGTCTAATCGCTATTTAATAAGGAATAAAACAAGCTCTCGACCTCTTTTCTTCTAGCTTTTTTGGAAAACTAATCACGTAATTCACGAATCAACAGATTGTGAGCCACTATTCCCTACAACTAAAGTGTAATCGTTTTCTAAAACAAAGTCAAGATTTTTAGCCTTTTTCTTACACATGTTTGCCACAAAGAAAATTGCAAACTGCTTAAAATTTTGTTAAAATACAGTGTAAATAAAGTATCATAAATGCTTTGATAATAGTATACCAAATAAGAGTTCTAACTCTTGGAAAGCCCGCTGTTTCTTTTAATAGTGGGCTTTTCTAAAAATAAAGGAGGAATCCAGATGACTCAAACTGTTAATCTTGATTGGAACAATTTAGGCTTTAATTACATGAACTTACCTTACCGCTATCGTGCTTACTTTAAAGATGGTGAATGGCAAAACGCCGGTTTGGTTGAAGATGCTACCATCACAATCAATGAAGGTTCACCTGTCCTTCACTATGGTCAAGAAGCTTTTGAAGGTTTGAAAGCTTACCGTTGCAAAGATGGTAGTGTTAATTTATTTAGACCCGATCAAAATGCAAAACGTCTACAAAAGAGTTGCCAACGCTTGTTAATGCCTGAAGTCCCAACAGAAATGTTCATTGACGCTTTAAAACAAGTTGTTAGTGCTAATAAAGAATACATTCCACCATATGGTACGGGCGCTTCTCTTTACTTACGTCCTTTTATCATCGGGGTAGGTGAAAATATCGGAGTTCATCCAGCTGAAGAATATATTTTCTCGATTTTTGCTATGCCTGTTGGAAATTATTTCAAAGGTGGCTTAACTCCTACTAACTTCTTAGCTTCCGAATATGACCGTGCTGCTCATAAAGGAACCGGTCAAGCTAAAGTTGGCGGAAATTATGCAGCTAGCCTATTCCCTGGCCAGCAAGCTCAACAACAAGGTTTTTCAGATTGTATCTACTTAGATCCAATCGAACATAAAAAAATTGAAGAAGTCGGTTCGGCTAACTTCTTTGCTATCACTAAAGATGGCAAATTCGTTACCCCAGACTCACCATCCATTTTGCCAAGCGTTACAAAGTACTCATTACTTTATCTAGCTGAGCATCACTTCAATATGCCTGTTGAAGAAACTGACATCTATATCGATGAGCTCGATCACTTAGCCGAAGCAGGTGCTTGTGGAACTGCTGCTGTAATTTCGCCAATCGGTGGATTCCAAGTTGGCGATAAGTTCCATGTTTTCTATAGCGAAACAGAAGTAGGTCCTGTTACTAAAAAACTTTACGATGAATTAGTTGGGATTCAATTTGGCGATCGCAAGGCCCCTGAAGGCTGGATCGTTAAAGTCGACGAAGCTAAATTATAAAAAACTAAAATACACGCACAGAAAAATGTGATTTCATGTGCGTGTATTTTTTTAATGTTCTTTTTTTACGGTTTGAATATATTTATAGATACTAACTTCCGACATTTTAAAAGCCTGTGCTAATTTGGTAACAGAATCTTTTAATTCAAAGAAACCCTTAGCATATAGGATTTCAACAATCGCCAATTTTTCATTTTTAGAAACTGGCTTTTCTGGAAATTTATACGTTCCTAAAATAGCAAAAATAGCTTCTTCGATTACACTGTCAGTTGTCAAGTACAGATTTTCTTGCACTTGCTGTGCCGTTTGCAAATCATTTTTAGGCTGAATTACACTTTTTAAAACATCCAAACTCTGTTGCAAAGACTTTTCTATCTCTAAAAGCTTAGATTGATCCGAATTGATACAAAGCATCCCAATCAGTTGACATTCTTCATCTTTAATGAAAAAACTTGAAGAATTTAACAACTTTCCGTTACTTGCCTTACTTGTATAGTGAACTAGGTAATCAGTGGTTTGATACTTTTTAGTTTGCAAGATACGCAATAAAAAATCGGTCCCAGGCGAACCAACCGTCCGACCCGAAATACTGTTTCTAATATGAACAATCTTTGCATGATGCTCTTTACTGATTTCTTGTAAAACAATTTCAGTTTGTTCCCCTAAAAAATCGGCTAAAAAATCTGCCAGTAAGACATATTTTTGTAACTTTGGTTGCATATAAAACTCCTAACTCAACACTGTAATGCTTGTTTTAAATCTTCTAATAAATCTTGCACATCTTCAATTCCACAAGATAAGCGTAATAAGTTATTAGTAACACCTTGTTTTTCGCGTTCTTCTTGTGAAAGACAGGCATGTGACATAGTTGCTGGATGTGATAAAATCGATTCTACCCCACCTAGACTAACCGCTAAAATTGGCAATTGAATCTTATCAATCACATTTTCTAAAACAGCTTGACTACTTACTTCAAATGATAACACAGCTCCACCACTAGTAGCTTGCTTTTTATGAATTTGTGCATCTGGATGATCATTAAGTGTCGGATAATAAACTTTTTTGACATTTGGACAAGTCAATAAGAAATCGGCAATTTGAGTTGCATTAGCGCTGTATTTTTCCATGTGCAATCCCATGGTCTTCATCCCACGTAATACTAACCAAGCTTCTTCAACGCCTAAAACCGCACCAAAATTCTTTTGATATAGCAACAATTGTTGGTAAATTTCTTCATCATTCGTCACCGCTAAGCCAGCAACAACATCACTGTGTCCATTGATAAACTTAGTAACACTTTCAACAACAACATCCACACCCAAGGCCAATGGATTTTGATATAGCCCTGTCATAAAAGTATTATCTGCAACGGTCAAGATTTGGTGTTGTTTTGCTAACTCGACAACTGCCACAATATCTGTAATCTTTAGCAGTGGATTAGACGGCGTTTCTAGATAAATCATCTTCGTGTTTGGTTTGATATGGCGCTTAATCTCATCGATATCTGACATATCAATGCATGAAACTTCAACATCATATCTTGGTAAAATATGGTTAGCAAATTGACAAGTTCCGCCATAAACTTCTTTTGGCAAGATCAAATGGTCGCCACCCTCAAGTAACATTAATACATTAGAAATAGCTGCCATCCCCGATGCATAAGCCAAGGCATACTGCGCTTTTTCTAGCTTAGCAAATGCTTCTTCTAACGCATGTACAGTCGGATTGCCAAAACGCGTGTAACTATACTCTTGCTTACTACCAATTTTTGTTGAGCAAACGTTGAGGTTTGATACTTTGGAATTGAAGCTGCTCCGGTTTGCACATCCAACACGGGATAACCGTGTAATAAAGATGTATTTACTCGCATAAGCTTACCCCTCGATTACCGCAACAACTTCAACTTCCACTTTAGCATTCAATGGCAAAGCCCCCACTTGAAAAGCAGTCCGTGCTGGATATGCTCCGGTGAAAAATTGTTGATAAACCTTATCAAATTCTGCAAATTCTGCAATGTTGCCTAGATAAACCGTTGTCTTAACGATCTTTTCTAAACTTGAGCCATTATCTTCTAGAATTGCCTTAAGATTTTTCATTGATTGTGTTGCTTGTTGTTCAATGCTTTCTCCTGCTAGTTTGCCTGTTACTGGATCTAAACCTAATTGGCCTGATGTAAAAATCAAATTGTCAATTCGACTAGCTGGACTATAACTCCCGATTGCTTTTGGTGCATTTTGACTTGATAATCTTTCTAACATTGTAAATTTCCCCTATCTCTTTTCTTTTTTTGTCATAGCAAATAAAACTGCTGGTAAAATTAGATATCCAATTACCATTGCAATGATGGCATACCAGTTTGCATGTGCTTTCCCAGCTGCATCAGGCAATGTAAATTGTCCTACCCAGTCGAATTTTATTAATAAGAAACCTGTTAAACCAACAGAAATGAATGGTAACAAGACATCTGTGAGCCAGTTTTTAGACACATTTTCCAAAACAGGTTCTGCATTTTTTCCATAAAAGAAGCAAATTACCCCGACTGGAACGACTAAATATTGTACAAAACGTGAAATTGAACTCAAAACAATAATACTTGTCATGTTGTATTTAAATGCCATCGGAATAACGATTGCAATCAATGCAGTAATCATAAACGCACGCAAAGGAAAATCCTTACTTGTTCGTTTAGCAAACCATTGCGGAATTTGATTTTCATTAGCCATCGCTTCTAACACACGTGGGGTTAAAAACGATGCCGCCACGTTAATTCCAAACATTGAAATCAATGCACCATATAAAATGATGTTGCGAATGATCACATTATCAAAAATCGCTACTAACGCTACTACTTCTTTAGTTTCAACAATCGCTTTAGGGTTTAAAACCATTGCGACTAAAACAATCCCAATATAGATAGCAGCAATGATTAAGATGGCTAATGGAATTGCTTTAGGTAGATTTTTTTGTGGTTCTTGCATATCTTCTGAACCACTAGCTACACTTTCAAAACCAGTAAAAGCATAAAACGCTGCGATTGTTGCCGTTACAAAAATGGACGTATTCATCGGTGCAATCAACGGTTGACCAGCTGCATTTTTCAAAAGATTGATATCTGCAAAATGATTTTGTCCTGTTGAAATCAATAAATAAATCCCAGCAATAATCGTTGTCACCAAGGCAAATAATTTCCCTAGAGTTGATAGATTATTGATAAATTCAAATACTTTGGCACCCAACAAATGAATCAATAATAAGACAATCATCAAACCAATAAACCCATAGGTGACTAACCAAAAATCTGTGCTATCTAAACCAAAGATAGATAAGACTGTTTTGACAACCCCCGTTGCTAAAACTCCCCACGCGATACTAGCTGCTACAAATCGCGTAATTCCTACATAAAATCCTACATTTTCCCCAAACGCTGCTTTAGCATAAGCATATGCAGCTCCACTTTTAGTTACATACTTGGCTGCTGCTGCAAACGTGATTGCTAAAACTGCTGCAAACAGCGCTGCCGTCAAATACACCCAGGCGGTCTTTGTCCCAGCCAACGTAACTACCGAACCTGGTGACAAGAAAATTCCTGAACCAATAATAGCGTTGACGGCCAATAACACTATTGACCAAAAACCTAATTTCTTTTTCATTGTATTCTCCCCTGCTCTGCTTTACCTACCAAGTCATCAAACAACGCTTGCATCGTATCATCAACTGCATGCATCATTTCTGGATGCCACTGAACTGCGACTAACAAATGATCTTTACTCTCTACTGCTTCAACCACATTATCTTTAGCTCTTGCGCTAACAATTAAGTTTTCTGCAACATCTTTAATAACCTGATGATGAAATGAATTAACCATCATTTCATCTGTCCTAACAATCTTTTCAAGATAAGAATCTGCAACAACATTTACCGTATGCGTAGCTTGTGTTGGATTATGACCTTGCCAATGCTTCAAACATTCTTGTGGTGCATAACTTAAATCTTGATACATGCTTCCGCCTAAAAAAGCATTGATAATTTGAAATCCTCTGCAAATTCCTAAAACTGGAATTTGTTTTTCTTGCGCTAACTCTAATAATTTAAAATCAAACAAATCCCGTTTAAGCAAGGTTTCACCCAATTTTTGTTGTGGTTCTTCTTTATAAAAATAAGGTGTAACATCATGGCCCCCAGTCATAATCAACCCATCTAAAAATTCAACTTGGTCGTGTAAAACATCAGTTTTATCATTCATTGGAATAATAAAAGGTACCCCACCTGCTTGGATTACTGCTTTAACATAATCCTCATTGACATAACAACGTGTATATCCCGGAAACATTCCACCCTGGTCTACAATAATGCTTCCAGAAATCCCAATAATTGGCTTATACATAAGCTCCACCCCTCTTTATAATTTTTTATACCACAAATATAATATGTTATAAAATATTTTGCAAGCGTTTTTTTGAAATGATTTTCTAAAATTTTTTAGTTTATATGAAAAACACTTTACCTACCTTTGTCAAATAAGTAAAAAAACGAGGAAAGCTTAAAACTTTCCTCGTTTTTAACTACTCAAACTTAGCGACTAAAACATCACAGCCTGCATTTTGAATAACGTAAGCTGCTACAGAGCCGACAACCATTCGTTGAATGAAGTTTTTGCCCGTCGAACCTACAATTAAGAGATCATTTTGATACTCAGGTTGAAAGTCATGTACAATCACTGTTTTAGGATTACCAAAACGCAAATGCACGTGAACTTTCGCCGCATCTAGATGGTATTGCTCCACTAGTTGTGTGTTTAAATCAAACATATATTGTTCATTAGCCTGTTCTAATTCATAAACCTTAGCACCATCTAACGCAATCCCCGCTCCACCGTATTCTAACGCGTTAATATCAATAACTCGTAAAATATCCAGATGCGCTTGTGGGTTACGTTTAACAATTTCAATCGCATGTTCCAATGCGATCTGTGCTCCTTTTGAACCGTCAACAGCAACTAATATTCGTTGATAATTTGACATTATAAACACCCCATTTTTCAAGAAATCTAATCTCTTCTCTTACGTTTAATATATTCTTTTCATCGTAAAAATGCAAACATTTACCCTTTTTTACGCAATAATAGCCACCCCACTACAGCGCCTAGACTCAAACTTGCTCCTAAAATCACTGCTTGAGGCCAGTTTGTTTGACCCGTTTTTGGTAATTTACCTGTTGCTTTTTTGTTAACCGTAAAATGATTATCAGGTGTCTTAGGCGGATTTTTATCACCAACTAATTGTGGTTGATCTGGTGTTGGTGTAGTTAAATCGCCTTGTCCTGGATTTTGTGGTTGATTATCAGCTGGTTTTTGATACTTATTAACAATCGTATACGTCGTTGTTTGTTGATGATCTTCTGATGTCACTAAGACTTTGGTTGTTTTATCATCTAACTTAGCAACTGTTACCGCTGAATTTGCCTGTGGATCATCTTGATAAGTTACCGCTAATTCATCTGGGGTATTAACTTCAAAATTCAAATCAGCTTGTCTTGTTTTAAGCAATTCTTGTCCATTTACCTTAAGCGAAGCCAATGTAGCTGTACTATTAGCTTGTGGTTGTTGTACATAAGGATAAACTTCAACTTCTGTAAATCCGATTGATTTTCCTGGTGCCGGATTTTTTACCCAGATACGCAATTTCTTAGTTGTTACTGGTTTAATAAATCCATACGGTGTATCTCCACTTGTATAACTAACTTGCGTAATATTTGAGGCTTCTATTTTTTCCCATTTTTGGGTTGCTTCATCAAAGTATTCAAAATGAATATTTTGTGGACCTGGTAAAGTTGAACCTGCACTATCAGTAAAGTGATACAACTTCAAATTATTGATTGGATAGTCATTTTTCCACTCAAATTGAACATAAGTCTGAGCAACACTCTTATCATCTTTTAACGACCAATTAGTCCAACGTTGACTAGTATCTGTCCCATTATTAGTAACTCCATTAGTCAATGCATCTAAAGAATCACTGATTGGTGTCGTTTGCTTGTCAACTATTTTGCCATCTGTTGTTTGATAACCATTAGTTACTTTAGGTTTATCATTATCTAAACGTGCAATATTTTTTGGATTATCTGCAGGTTTAACGACACGAATACTTGCGGTTACTGGATATGTTTTACCATAAACATTAGCCGTTCCTTGAATTTTTTGAATTCCTAATTGACTAATATCTAAGGTTGGCGTTTGCCAAGTTACATTAACCGCAACACTTGGTTTGCCCGTTGCATCCACACTCTTTAATTGAGTCGGTAAAGTTAAATCTTGTTGGCTTTGCACCGCCATTGCAGAATAATTTTGCACAGTAACAAGTGGTGAAATCACATTGATAGTAATTTGCGGTTTCACGTCTGTACCTTCAATTTGTCCTTGAAGTGTAAATGATCCGACTTTACCCAATTGACTTTGATCGTATTTATCCCAAATTACCGCCGTTTGCTTGCTTGAACCATCACTATAATTTAACGTCAGCGTTTCTGGCAAAGTTAATTGCGCATTTGGATAAAGATAGTAATTCTTAGCTAACTCATAACTCTTAATATATACTGGTGTTGTTTGTGGCGGCTGTTTAGCTTGAATGCTTACTTTGGTTTTGGTTAATCCATCAGCACTAATTTCAACGTTAATTTGTCCGGCTTGTTTAGTTGCTTGTACAATAGCTAATGCTTTACCATTAAATGCTTTGCGACTTGTTGCTTGATAACTATCTATATCAGTAGGATTTCCGTTATCTACACCAACCAACTTACCTTGCCCTGTTACATTAAAATTAATTCGATTATCTGCAGCAGATACAAAGTTCCCATCTTTATCTAATACATCAACACTGACATAAGCTAAGGCACGCCCATCAGCCGTAATTTCAGTATGATCTACCGTTGCTTTGAGCTGGGTTGCTTGACTTGAAGTTTTGACTTCCTTACGTCCTACTGCATCTTTAGTAATGTCATTTCCTTTTTCATCATAGATTTTCGCACTCAAAGTTCCAGCTTGCCAGTTAACCTTAAAAGTTGGATATGGTTTGCCATTATCAAAGGTTTGATAGGTATAACCCGCATCGGTAGTATGCTTTGTCGCAGTTTGCGTACCAATTTTTTGACCATTCAAATAAAGCTCAACTTTATACGCATCCGTATAAACATCAACTTGAACCTTACCATCCTTGTCTTTGACAATCTCATTATCATTCCAAGTTGACATTAGGCTTAAAGTATGGGAATCATGATTCCAGATACTGCGATACAAATAATACGTATCCTTTGGGAAACCAGCCGTATCTACAATTCCAAAATAAGATGACTTAGGCTTTGCCCCTTGTTGGCTCACACTACCTGTACTAATTCCATTCCAAGGCGTTGGCTCTCCAATGTAGTCAAAACCGGTCCACACAAATTCACCGGCATTCCAGTCGTTTTCAATCACATATTTCCAAGCGTCACTTGCACTATCACCCCAACCAACCACGGCAGAATCATTATCGTATTCTGACATTTGTAAGTTTTTATCATCTTTGCCATAAGTGTTGTACACGCCTCGACTATGAATGGCTGAAGCTGTTTCAGAACCATATAAAATCCAATCTGGATGTTGTTTGCGCACTTCTTCTAATTGTGCTGGCTTCTTATAGTTTTTTCCAACGACACCGCCAGCCTTAGTAATTAAATCATTGATTTGATCTAGCGTCGCATTTCCTAATTGATTATCACCTAAAGTCACCGGCCGACTTTGATCAATTTGTTTAATCCAAGTAATTAAGTTATTAGCAATATTTGGATAATTAGAAGTATCACCTGTAGTCCCTTCAGTGATTTCATTACCTATTGACCACATGATTACCGATGGATCGTTTTTAGCACTATCGACCATTGCTTTTACATCAAATTCTGCCCAAGTCATATCTGGTCTGGCATTTAAAATTTGATTGTCTTGGCCGATTTTTTCATTAAAATGACTGCTATAGTCATTAACATTACCGTTTTTATAAGCTGTCCAATCATCAAAAGCTTCATCGATGACTAACATCCCATACTTGTTAGCCATTTGAATCAAAACAGGTGAAGCTGGATTATGAGTTGAGCGAATCGCATTTGCACCCATCTCTTTTAAAATCTTAACTTGACGTTCAATCGCACTTGGATTTGCCACGGCACCTAACGCACCTTGATCATGGTGCATACTTACGCCTTGTAGCTTCATCTTTTTACCATTCAAATAAAAACCAGTTTCACGATCAAATTTATAATATCTAAATCCATAAGTGGTTGTGTACGTATCAATTGGTTTTTGATCTTGCAAAATGGTCGTTTTAATCGTGTATAAATATGGATTATCTGGTTGCCATAATGTCGGTTTAGTTACCTTTAAATTTTGCGCAACCGTTGTAGTTTGCTGTTGTTCTAAGCTTTGGCTAGAACTAGTTTGACTTGCAACTACTTGGTTGTTTTTATCTAATAACTCTTGTTTTACACTAAATGTTTTTGTGCTTTGATCATCGTTTTGTACTTTGGTTTGTAAGTTTAATGTCACATTTTGTTGATCTTGCGCTAAATTAGGTGTTGTTGCTTGAACACCATTATAGGCAACATGTAATTTATCACTAACCGTTAGATGGACATCGCGATAAATCCCACTTCCTGAATACCAACGACTACTTGGAATTTTATTATTGGTCTTAACTGCCAATACATTTGTTGTTTTTCCGTCACATATTAAATCTTTAGTCAAATCAAAGGCAAATGGACTATAACCATTTGGATGAATCCCTAACTTTTTACCGTTTAAATAAACTTCCGTATTCATATATGCGCCATCAAATTCAAGCACAATTTGTTTATCTTGATATTTTTGCGGTAAAACAAAGCTCTTACGGTACCATTGAATTCCTCCAGGATAAAAACCACTTTCTGCTTCGTTTGATTCACTGACTTTTTGCGAAATACTATAATCGTTTGGCAAATCAATTACTTTCCAAGCAGAATCATCTAGATTAGTATCCTGTCCTTGATCAACATCGCCTAAATGAATCTTCCAGTTATCATCAAATAAAACTGTACGCTCATTATCACCCAAAAGATTCACATCAACAGTTTCTTTAGGAGATGTTAATACATTATCACTATCCTTGGCTAGATCCATTGGTTGATAACCCTCCTCTTTTGAGGTAACGCTTTCATTTAACCCTACAGCTTTAATGCTAGCCAAGCTAGGATAAAAACTTCCTACAGTTAAGCATGCCGTCGCTACCACAGTTACAAACTTCTTATTTAGCATAAAATTTCCCCTAATTTTAAATTTCCTCATTAATATTAACATACACGAATAAAACTCAACAATAAAAACTAATATTTATTAAATATAAAAATTACCGCTGAATTAAAAAAATAGCTTGAATCATGTTTTTATAAGTAACTTTAATCTATCTAAAAATAATGAAATAAGGCCCACCATTTCTAGTGAACCTCATCTCGCAATTTTAATAAGCAAAATCACTGAATTATTTCTTATCTAACCATGAATGAGCGGTCTTTTCTAAGACTGCATTTAATTCTTCAATGT